>Ga0194129_10000412_pt1 | contig 84688 bp, 79 predicted proteins | sample TA2KigCa35mmetaG_FD_150862 | JGI IMG/M metagenome (GOLD analysis project Ga0194129, IMG submission 150862) | Freshwater microbial communities from Lake Tanganyika, Tanzania - TA2015038 Kigoma Deep Cast 35m | ecosystem: Environmental > Aquatic > Freshwater > Lake | place: Tanzania: Lake... | reverse complement strand
TATCGGTTTCAGAGGCTTCTGATTTCTTCTTAAACACAACAAACGCTTTTTTTGTATTAGGATTAACTATTTTTAAAACATTTTTGCCTTTAAATTTGGGACTACCCGATTTTGTAACAATTAACGTCTTTTGCCTGTTTGCTATATTTCTTATCGCCTTTTCACTAAAGTTAGGCTTTAACCATGCTTTAGCTAGAGGATCTTTCTTATCGATAGCAATTACTCTATATTTTGTCGATTCTTGAACTTGCTTGTTTACATCAATAAGAGCGTTTAGCTTTTTTAAAAATGGCTCGCCCACTAAAATTGGATCTTCATTCTCTGTGCGATCTGCAATACTAAAAGGCACATCTTTATATTCTTTACCATTAATTTTTATATTTAATTTTACTATAGGTCTATCTTCTTTTACCCCGCTACCAATATGGATTTTAATATCACCAGCACGAGGCGCTTTTATTTTTTTATTATCTACGGTAGTAAAAGAAATATTTTCACCGTCTTCCGAGATATCCACTCCGTGCAATACGTTATAAGCCTCATTACCGCTATCAATTTTTGCCTTAAGCTTACCCAAGCCGTCAATTTCAATAAATTCATTAACGCCAAAAATAGGGTTTTTATAAAAATCTTTAAATGGTTGCACTATAATATTTATTGATTAAAAAGATGTTTTCATGTATAATGTAATAATGGACAATATTTTTAAGAAATGCACTGAAATTTCTTATGCGCTTCTAAAGAAGCATGGTAATTATCGCTGTAAGCATTTCTCGTTCATTTTTCAAAGGAATCGGCTAATTTCAATAGGTATTAATAATCCCAATAAAACTCATCCAAAAAATTTAAAGATTGGTTTTTTTAATAGAAAAGGTGAAGATATATCACATACAATAGGTGTACATTCAGAATTATCGGCTATTTTAAAGCTTGGAGAAGAGGATTGTTCTAAATATACTATTGTTAATACCCGTATTAATAGAAACAATCAATTAGATTTTTCTAAACCCTGTACCGGATGCAGCTCTCTTCTAGATCAGTTAAATTTTAAAAAGATTTACTACTCAACAAGTAACGGCTACCAGTTTTTACAGCTATAATACTTAGGTGTACCGGGTTTTGCAGAAGAGCACTTATGTCTAGCTCTAAAAGATTTTCTTTTTTTAGGATTTGATTTTTTAATTCTTAAATTCGGATCACCATAATGTATTTTTTTATAACCACTACCCGACTTTACACATCTCATATATTTTTTGTCAGAGCGCGTTGATGATTGTTGTCCTGTTACTTTAGTGCAACGTGAGCCTTTACTTTCTTCTAGTATATCCCGTTCTAATGCATTTAGAAACGCTCTTTCAAATAACATAAAATTATTTATTCAATTGATTAAATAATTACATGTTTGCCAAAGATTTTAATGCATTAAATGATCTATATAACAAAAAGATCGTTAATGAAAGCGTGGGCTTAGGCCCTAAGGCTGATAACTCTGGTGTTATTCCTTCTCCTGATAAAATGGCACAAGTAGTACCTCCTAATAAGAATTGTAATTGTGAGGGAGGACATGAAGAAGGTTGTGAAGGCAGAGTAAATGATGAATCAGAAAGTAATGGTGAAATGTGCCGGCAATTGTTATTTAGAATACATAAAGTTTCAGCAATGCTACATGATATATTGAACGGTAAAGATAATGTAGAAGCATGGATCTTAAGCAAACTTACCAATGCTCATGATCAAATACAATCGGTATTTGGCTATGAGGATTATAAAGCTGTAACTGAACCCACAGATGCGGTATGCGGAGGTAACCTAGAAGAAAATAATGAAGAGGATCTTTTTAAGGCTATTTCAGCAGGCGGAGAGGATTTAGTTAGGCAATTACAGAGCGTTTTAAAAAGAGAATCACGCGAAACGCTAGAGAAAGTTCTTTTTGAAACAATAGTTCTTTTAGAGAATAAAAAATAAAAATTATTTTATTTTATTGTTAAACAAATTATAGATTTTTGGATTAAATTTTCCGCCTAAGACTGCTTTAATAATATCTTTTCTCAGTATATTGTTTGAATTTTTATATAGATTCCTCAACTCCGAAGCGCTTGTAATTTTTCTACCATTTAAATTAAATTCTACAGTTGTTGGTGCGTAAATGTATCCATGCCCACCTTGTTCTTTAAATGGTTGCATTGAGTTTAAGTCTGTAAAAGGTTGAAAGTAAGTAGGTGTACCTTTAGTAGTAGTACCAAATGCAAACCTAGGATCCGATTCCATATCTTTTTTACCTACTAAATAAATAACTTTCGCTATATTTTGATCATACTCTTTTAAAATTTCTAAAGGCTTGTAAGGTTGCTTCACTAATTTAATTTCATTCTCTGGAACACCGGCGGCTATCATGATTGCTTTTTTTTCAGCAAAATTAAATGGATAGCGCTCAGGGTCTTTTGCCTTAGCTATTTCATCAGATGTAGCTACAAAAAAATCTGCACCAGGAAATTGTTTTTTAGCTAAATCGTAAATTTTCTTATGCCCTTCATGAAAAGGTTGAAATCTACCCGGAAAAACAACAATAAGATTATTTTTTTGATGTTGAAGAATTTCTAGGACAAGCTCGTAGAATTTCATATATTCATTCCCGGTGTAAGATGACCATGTAAGATGTTTTTACTGTAAGGAGGTGATGTTATATAATTATTATTTTTATTAACTCTGTCAGAATTAGCAAGCTGACCTTGAACACCATACTCTTCATTTTCACCGCGCCTAGCAAATTTACCTAATTCTTTTCCAGTTATAAAACTACCGGTAATTTTTACTGGGTTAGAAGATATAGAAGGATCACGTACAACTATACCTTCTTGCTTATCTAATTCACCTAGTTTTGATGAAGCCTGTGTTTTTATAGCATCTCCTAATACAATAGTTGCGTGATAAAATACTGCACCATCTATAGCCTTCTGCACATCTTTAGGAGTTTTTGCATAAGAATTTAAAGGTACACCTGTTTTAATATTTTTATAATTCTCTAAACTCATAGCTGATATCTTCCTTCCATCTACAAGAGTAATTTTTTCAGCTCTAGGGTTTTTTGCTTTTGATAACCATGATTGTAAGGGCTTTTTATCAAACGTCCTTGAATCCTTAGTCACAGCAAACTCAGAATTTAAAACAGAATTAAAGTCAACATTCTTTTTTAATTCTACACCTATTTCATTTACGACATCAAAATTCTGTTTTAATGCTATAGGCTTAACTTTCTCAATAAGTGACATTAATGCTTTCTTATCATATGAAATTTCACGCGATGCTCTGCTTACACTTCCTCTTACTGGGCTTCTGACTTTTATTATTTCATTTAAACCGTGTATAGCTAAAAAATTATTTGCATAGCCTATCACATTTGTCGAGCCTTGAACATATTCCATATTAAAAAGAATTTTATTGTTATCCCACATCTTAAGCTTTTTTAATTCTTTTTCTATTGTAGGTATAGCAGAGTTAAAAATATCTAATACTATTTTACCCGTTGTAATCATACCATGTCCTTCTGGAAATCTTTGCGCTAATCTTGATACAGTAACACCCTCTACATCTTCTACTTTATTAGAACCCCTATCCATAGCAAACTCTTTATTACCTTCTTGGTTTGTTATTAATTTAATAGACGTATTAAGACCATCTATCTTTACTGCAGAAGGTTTTGTTTGCAAGCTTTTTACTATTTTTTTAAAAATTGAAACAAGACCGCTACCACTGTTAGCTCCAGGTAAATCGAAAGGATGCGCCATATGCCCAGCTACACCACCCTCAGTAATAAACTGTGCGAATGTGATCATTTTAATGAAATACCAAAAGTACCATGTTGCTGGTCAGAGCTCGGTCTAGATATAATAAAATATTTGTCAACAATATTATAATATTTCATAAAATCAAAACCATTTACATCTACAATAAAAGCATTAAAGTTATCATTAAATGCAAGAAGATTATCAAAGTCTTGACCATCAGTAAGCTTATATGTTTGCATTTGTAGTGCTGTTGACAGTAGCTTAATTAACTCTTCACCAAGCGCACCCGAAAAAGCTTCTTTTTTAAAATTATTTGAAGCTTCAATAAATTGATTAAAAATAGTATTTTTAATACTGCTATCTTTTATCTCTTTAGGTGAACTATAAAAAATAAGACCAAAAATATCTTTTATGGTAGAACTTTCTATACTAACAATTTCATTTAAACACATGTAAATATTAGTAATTAAAGTAGTATTATCTCCTCCAGCGCTATTTACTTGACCAAATTGCTTATTAATATTATATTTTTTATAAAAATTATTCATATATGTTTCTATATTCTTTAAAGCCAATGTAGGGTTGCCCTTACCCATTCTACCATCGGTGCCCTTTACTTCATAAGTTACTGTTCCAATTTGCAGGGGTATGCTATTATAATCACCTCTTTGAATTTCTATATCACCCCCGCCTATGGCCTTCCTTGCATTTTTATAAAAAATAGTTAATCCTAACTCAACCTTACCCAGATTAGCACTTCCCCTACCAACAGTATTAAGCATTGCTCTAATCAATTCCGGAGAGGTGAGATATTTATTTTTTGTTTCTTTATATATTACATCAACTAAATTACTTCTACCCTGCGGTGGTAGGTTATTAATTTTATTTGCAGGTTTACTTAAATCTACCAAAATACCTTTAACATTTGCGTATTCTATATTTTTATCTTTATTATTATTCATTTTTCTAAGTTTACCTACTATAATCATTGCGGCATCTTCAGCTCCCTCCCCACCTCCTCCGATAATTTTTTTAGCTATATCAATTAATTCGCTTTCACCTTGTTTTTCTTCTTCCGGGGTAGTATACGCTATAGGAGTTTCTGTTTTCTTAATTTTTCTACCGAGTATCCTTCCCATTTCTGCCTTAGGAAGTGTTCTTCCTTCTTCAGGCTCTATACCAGGCAAATGAAATTGTACGGAAGGCTGCGTATAATGCTTCTCCCTCCCTTGCTTAAGCTCTTCTCTTAAAACTTGTTGTCTCGGTAATAGGGGTACAGACTTAGCAAAAGATTCAGAAAGATAAACTTGATCTAAGCTCCTGTAAGGCTTCGACTTCATTTTTATTATGCAGCAATATCATTGCTGTACCGTTTCATTATATTGAGAATTTCTTTATACTTTGCCATAAAATTATTTTCATTTATTGAATTCACAAACTTTTTAAAATGTGGATTTTCAATTTTTTGAGGATTATCCTGATAATTTTCGTTTGCAGCTATTGCAGCCTGCAGACCTTCTCTAACCTCAGTAGCATTTTCTTTAGTTATCGGTGTAGTAAAGAGATCGTCTATTGAACCTGCAGGTATGTTCATTACCAGGGCTTTTGCTAGCAACCTAACAATATCTACGTAGCCTTCTGGGGGCACGGAATTTGCTTTAGGAGCTTCCTGAGGCGCGACATTAGGCTGAGGTGCCTCTGCGGCCGGTGCTGGCGCTGCAGCGTCTTGAGGCTGCATATCTGCTTCTGTTACAAGAGACATGTATTTGTTAAATGAATCAATAAACCCCATGTATATATTTATCTTATTAAACTATAAGAAGTTGCTTTGTTTTAAGACGATTAAAGTAATCTTTATTTAAGAAAATTAAATCATTTTTCTTAGTAAACGTCTTTATTTTACTAAATGTAAACTTTTCAATATCAAATTTATCTAGATAATTCCTTACGCTCAGTACTATTTCGCTGCCTCTACCATCATTTTTAGAAAGTAGATGAGATAAAAATTCAAAGGAAATATTTGTAGTAAAAATTTTAATAGGAAGAAGTTTTCTTATTTTTAAAAGAATATTATTAATTGCTGTCAAAACGTCTTTTTCTGAAAAATATTTTAAAATTTGCATACTTTCGATTTGCGTATTATTAAAATACACAACATTTTTCTCACTTGTTTTTTCATTAAGAAGCTGTTCGCAAATACCAAAAATAATATGATGATAGAAGAATTTTTTTGCTTGCGTGCCGATTTTAGGCTTTATAAGGTTAAATTTATGCAGATCATTAATAATATTAACTTCTATCTTTTTTTCAAATAAATGATTAAAATTTATTAACCTAAAATTATATTGTTTAAATTCCATTTTACGAATCATAATATATGTAATTTAAATTTGTTCAAGAAATTTTTTTGGCGGTCGACCTATTCTTACATTTATAATACCATTATAATAATCATCTCTTAATAAAACATTATTTTTAATTTGCTCAAATATTTCAAAATAGGCTAACTCCCATTTTGAATTACAAGTTTTTAAAATTTTAAAAATAAATTTATCCTTACCGTATTTTTTTATATCTTCATTTAGCTCTGTAGAAGAGCTGGTATATTCTCTCCAATCAGATTCTTTTATTTCAATTCGCTTATTCTTTCTTCCTTTTAACGGAGCTCTTTTAAGCTTCGACTTACATTGTTTTTTACCAATATACTTTTTATTTGTTGCGGTATTAGTTATTTCGTAAATAAAGCCGAACGTAGATTCTTCCAGTTTTACTGAATCTCCGAGAATCCAATGTCCTAGTTCCACTTAACTATTTACTTACAGCTCTAAGCCTGGCAAAGGCCTTCTTTGTATTTTTAATTTTGTTTTTTTACCCTTTTTCTTAAGCCCTAAAGCTTTAGGCACCCTTGAATCTCCCGGGGCATATGCATTGTCAGTTTGAGAAGGAAATTGATTGCCCGAGGTACCTATTGCAAATAAAGTTCCAGGACCGAAAACACTACCAATACCACCTGCAACATTATCTTCATTAAGTGTTTTTATAAAAGCAGCTTCAAATAAACCTATTGATTTCATAATACTTTATGTTATTATTTATTAATGCTGTTAGACGAATATATAAAAGAACTAGAGAACGACTTAAAAATAGACGAGCTTATTCTTAAAGATTATCAGTTAAAATTACCCGGTATTAAGCATAAATGGGCAGGCAGATGCATAAGACATAAGTTAGAACTAATTGATTTAAAGAAAAGAAGAGAACTTATTAAGAAAGAATTAGTAGAAAAGATTCAAGAACAAAGCCCTGTTAAATTAGCAATCCCAGTAATAGAGCGCACAGCAGAAAAGCATAGTGATATTGTAGAAGCTGATACAAAGATAAAGCAAACAGAATTAATTATTGAATTGCTTGAAAAGTCTGAGAAAACACTCAGCTCTACATCATACGACATTAAGAATTTAGTAGACATTATTAAGCTTGAAACTACATGATCACATTTTCTTATGATACTAAAAAAAACTGTGGCATAATTTCTGGAGACAATCTAGAAGATATTCGCGAAGCTTTTTCTGTAAAAAATGAAGCTGCTTTTTTTGTAAGGCGAAAATATGGAAGATTTCTTCCGCAGCGCACATATTGTATTACTCCTACAGGTAGATTTGATTCCGGTCTTTATTATGAAATTAGAAAGCATTTAGTTAATACTCAATACGTTGGTGATGTTAAGACAGACGATGAATTGTATGATATAGTAAGACCATCAAAAACATGGTGTAATAATACACAGTTCAACACTGAAATAGTCCCTCTATCTATACCGCTTCGTGATTATCAAACCGATATAGTAAAAAAAGCGCTTTCTGTTGGGAGAGGTACAATTGTACTAGCAACTGCAGGCGGAAAAACACTTACAGCAGCTTCTCTTTTAACTAAACTATTTTTACTTCATGGTAATAAGTTTAAATGCCTGTACATAGTACCCGATCTTGGGTTAGTAGAGCAAACATACGGTGACTTTACAAGCTATAATGTTCCTTTTAAAATTCAAAAATGGACAGGTAGTTCTCATTTAGATACCAATAATCTCGGTAATGTTGTCATAGCAAATCTTGGAATATTACAAAGTAAGAATACTGATCTATCCTGGATCTCGTCTATTGATGCATTATTTGTAGATGAGGTACATAAAATTAGAAAAGGAAATGAAATTAATAAGATTATTAAGATTATTAAAACACCCGTAAGATTCGGGTTTACAGGAACTATGCCTGAAGGTTTAATAGATCAATGGAATATTATAGGTAAGATAGGACCTATAATTTATGAAAAACATAGTCATGAATTACGCTTAGAAAACTATGTAAGTAATGTACAAGTACAAATCTTAATTTTGAAGTATAAGGAAGACCCGTTTAAAGATGTTGTTATTTCATCAACCAATCTCTACAGAGAAGAGCAAAAATTTTTAATTAGAAATAATTTTAGAAATCAGGTTATAGCAAAAGTCGCATGTAAATTAACTAACAATTCGTTAATACTCGTCGATTTTATAGAACACGGTGAAGCTCTTTATAGAGTTATAAAAGAAGTATGTCCGGATAAGCAGGTTTATTTTATTCGCGGTGAAGTAGAAGTAGCTGAAAGAGAAAAGATTAGAACATTAATGGAAAATAGAAATGATATTGTTGTTGTAGCTATTTCGAAAATATTTTCAACAGGCATTAATATTAAAAATTTGCATTTTATTATTTTTGCATGCGGAGGCAAAGCTAAAATTAAGATCGTCCAATCGATAGGTAGAGGCCTTCGCTTGCATAAGGATAAGGATAAGCTTATAATATTCGACATTGCTGATGAATTTAAGTATAGTCATGCTCACATGGGCAAACGTATAAACCTTTATGAAAAAGAAAAAATTAAATACTCTACCAGAGAAATTATTGAAAGTTAAGAAAACCAGCTCTTTAAAAAAGAAGAGTAATACATCTCAGCTCGATCCCGAGCTGAAGAAAATAATTGAAACTGGAGTAATACAGGTACCAGTAGTTACACCATCAGCTAAAAAAACTGCAGCTAAAGATAAGGTGCATTATGTTAACGGAAAAGAATTCGAAGAAGAAATAAGACAGTATTATAAATCTGGGCATATAACAACAAAGCTCGGAGAAAGCCTCACTAAAATTGCTAACGGTCTATCTTATGCTCCCAACTTTATCAATTATTCTTATAAAGATGATATGATAGGAGATGCTATAGTAAAAATGTTCTCTGCATTAAGGAATAAAAAATTTAAGCTTGATACAGGGTTTAGTCCTTTTTCGTACTTTACAACTATTGCGTTTCATGCCTTTATTAATAGAATTAAGAAGGAAAATAAGCATCACGCTGCATTAGATGAATATAGAGCAAAGGTTTATACAGAACACATGATTAATCCGGAGCTAATGGGTGGCGCACACATATACGTAGAGCCAGATAAGGTCGATGACGATAATTATAACACCGCTTCATGAAGTCAGAGGAAATTAATCTTAATAAAAGTCAGGTTTGCTGTATTGGTGATTTACACATTGGTGTGCATCAAAATAGCAATTTATGGCACGATACTGCTATTAAATGGGCTACCTGGCTTAAGCAAGAGCTTATAGCTAAAAATATAAAAGATATTGTTATTCTTGGCGATGTATATCACTATAGAGATGAAATAGCTGTTAATACCATCCATATCGTTAATCAGATTTTAAAAGAATGGGAAAATTTTAATATTGTAATATTAGTAGGCAATCATGATTCGTTTTATAAAGACAGGACAGATATTAATTCACTTTCTATTTTAAACGGCTGGAAAAATATTAGAATTATTAGTAATATAGAAAACCATAATCTGTACGGTAAGAAATGCACGTTTTTGCCCTGGGGTGCTGATATATCTAATATTGAGACGAGCGATATTATTTTTGGTCATTTGGAAATCGAAAGTTTTAAAATGAATTTACACAAGCTTTGCGATCATGGGCTAAAAACCAAGGATTTACTAGATAAAGGTACTCTTATTATGACCGGGCATTTTCATCTCCGTGATGAACGTAAATATAATGACAAGACTATAGTTTACGTTGGTAATCCGTTTGAAATGGATTTCGGTGATATAGAATCTTCTAAAGGGTATTACATTCTCGATATACCTAATTTAAAATATGATTTTCATGAAAACGCTCTCTCACCTAAGCATAAAAAAATATCAATCTCTAATCTCGTTGATCAAAAAGCTTCTAAATCTGAAAATTTAAAGGCGCAAATTGAAAATAATATTATAAAACTTATAATAGATAAAAAAATATCGAGTGATACAATCGATGCATTAATACAAAAAATATCATCTTATAAGCCGTTTAGCTTAAGCGTTGATTATTCTCTTTATGATGATTCTATCGCTGTTATTGACGATCAAAATTTTGATTTATCTGGCGTTGATATGAATAAAGCAATTGAAGAATTTGTCAATCTTCTGGACATCGAGAATAAAAACAATGTATCAAAGTATTGTTTAGATCTGTATAAAAAAGCATTAGCTCTATGAGACATATTCAATTTAATAAGATTAGTATCAAGAATTTTTTATCTGTTGGTAATCAGCCAGTTGTAATAGATTTTAAAAAAGGCCTTCATATTATTACAGGTATTAATAAGGATAAGGAAGACAGAAGAAACGGCGTAGGTAAATCTACAGTAGCAGATGCAATTTATTTTGGTGTGTTTGGTGAGACTTTACGTGACCTCAAAAAGGAAAATATTATTAATAATATTAATAAAAAAAATTGTGAAATTATTTTAGATGTAACTATTCAGAATTTTGATAGCAAGGAAGAACTTCAAATTATAAGAACATTAGAACCATCAAAATGTTTTATATATATAAACGGAGACGATAAAACCAGAGATTCAATTTCAAACACTAACGCTTTTATAACATCAAAATTTAACTGTACACCTGAAGTATTTCAAAACTGCGTAATAATGACGGTTAATAATACTATACCGTTTATGGCTAAGAAAAAGCAAGAGAAAAGAAAATTTATTGAAGATATCTTTAATCTTAGTGTTTTTGGAAACATGTTAAATTTGCTCAAGGTAGATATAGCTGAAAAGAAGAAAACTTATGATATAGAAGTAGCGAAACATGATGAAATTACTAAAACTATCTTAAATCATAAAAAACAAAAAGAAAATTTCTTGATTGAAAAACAAAGAAAGAAAGAAAAATACGAAACACGTAAGCAAAATAATATTGTTGAAATAAATGATATAAGCAAAAAATTAACTAACTTTGAACTACCTAATGTTGATGACTTAGGTAAGCAAATTATAGAACAAGAGAAAAATATAGAAAAGATTGATAAAAAACTGCAAGAAGTCCGTCATTCTATTTCAGAAAAATCAACCTTAATAACACAGCTTAATAAAAAGCTGCTTAACGTAGGCACCGATAAAGATGTATGCCCTACTTGTTTGCGCCCAATTAAGGATACAGATAGAAATCACATTAAAACAGAAAAGAATAAGATTAATACCGAAATAGATACATATAATTTGGATATTGAGAGCGGTAAGAAAGATGAAAGTACATTTAAAAAAGCACGCGAGACTGTTGAAAGTAAGCTACTGTTACTAAGAGAAGATACCAATGCATATAAGCATAAACTAAAAGAAAAAGAAAACTTACAGCAAAGATTAAATCAATTAAACCAGTGGCAAGTAGAATTGGAACAAGATCTTAAAGATATTGAAAAGGACAACGATTCATTTGATGCATTTATTAAAGAACAAAACGAAAGGCTAGAGACAGTTAAGAATGAGATTGAGGAATTAAAAATATCTTTAAATAACTTAGATGTAGTTAAGTTTATTGTATCCGAAGAAGGTGTAAAATCATATATTGTAAAGAAAATGTTGCAGCTGTTTAATAGTAAGCTTGCTTATTACCTTAAGAAAATGGACGCAAATTGTATCTGTACGTTTAATGAATATTTTGAAGAAGAGATTGTTGATAATAAGGGTAAGCCCTGCTCTTACTTTAATTTTAGCGGTGCTGAGAGAAAAAATATTGACTTAGCATGTCTTTTCACCTTTATGGACATCAGACGTCTTCAAGGAGATATATCTTTTAATTTTAGTATATATGATGAATTATTTGACTCGAGTCTCGATGAAAAGGGTGTGGAGTTGGTTATTGGTATATTAAGAGAAAGAGTAGAAAAATTTAATGAATGTATCATGGTTATAAGTCATAGAAAAGAAAGCATTAAAGCGGCTACCGGAGATATTATATATCTAGAAAAAAGTAATGGTATTACCCGTAAAGTTGATTATAAAGAGGTTAGCATATAATATAATATATGGTTGTCTCTCCTTACGTTTCGCCTTTTGTTTCGCCTACTGTGCAGCCGTTTGTACCTATTAATCAAGGTCAACGCACCCCCACAAAGCAGACCCCTCCTAGGCCACCAGAATTAGAACTTACTAGAGGATTAAATTATTACGCAGATTACAGCGGCTGTGGGTTCTGGAGAATGATATGGCCAGAGCATATGCTTAATGCTTATCAAAAGATGGTTATTCACGGCAGTACAGTAATGTGCTTTGATCCTAATTATTTTAGAGGCGTTAAAGCTGTTAGAATTCAAAGACAAGCTACAGCGAGTCAGTTAAGGTTTGTGCAGTTTTTAAAAGAAGTTAGCAAGCAACACGGATTTAGAATAATTTACGAAATTGATGATTTAGTTTTTAAAGAAGACATTCCCGATTATAATAAGTTTAAGCCAGCATTTACTGATCCTCAGATTCGTGAAACTGCACAGCAAATTATGAGTTTGTGTGATGAAATTACTGTGACATGTAAATTCATGAAGGATTATTATTTTGATAAAACAAAGCACAAAAACATAACAATTATTCCAAATTACCCACCAAAATATTGGATGGGGCATTTTTATAATGAGAAAAAAATATCTGATAATTATGATGAGTTTGATAAAAGACCAAGAATTATATATGCCGGGTCAGGTGCACATTTTGATGTAGAAAACCGCATCAATCAACAAGATGATTTTGCACATGTATGTAAAGCTATTATTGATACAAGACACAAGTACAGATGGATATTCTTAGGCGCATTTCCCCTGCCATTAAGACAGTACGTCGCCAATGGTGATTTAGAGTTCCATCAGTGGCAACATCTCTATAATTATCCTGAGAAGCTTTATAATCTTAAAGCTAATATGTTCGTCGCACCACTTCAAAACAACACATTTAATAAAGCTAAGAGTGATTTAAAATACATAGAAGCTTGTTGCTTCGGGCTACCAATTGCATGTCAAAATTTAGTTACTTATGAAAATGCTCCAATAAAATTTGACACTGGTGAGCAAATGATTGGTCAAATTGAGGACACCCTCTCTAAGAAAGGTAGATACATGAATATGTGTGCTAAGGCAAGAAAAGTTGCTGAAGAAAGGTGGCTTGAAAATGACGACAATTATATGAAGTATTATGAACTATATAATTTTCCTTGTGGGGATTCTAATAGAAAGCTATTAAATTCATTAAATAGTTATGAAAAACCTAACTAAAAAAGAAATTAGAAAATTAGAAGAAGAAGGTAGACTTAGAGATTTGGTTGAAATATGGGTCGACCGTCATAATCATAAGTTAGAGCTTTTAAGGACATTTACTAGCTTAGTCGCCGCTATATGTTCAGCAATAGTTTTATTTAAAATAGTTTTGCACCTTTAATTGAATAATATATAATCTATTTGTGTATCGTAATGTTGCCTATATTCCTAGAGACCAAGTTATGCGTCTATTTACATGGGACGCGGAGGGCAAACGTATTTCATATGATACAACATTTGAACCTTATATTTTCTTAGAAACAAATAATCATAGCGATTGCAAGAGTATTTTTAATACGCCTTTAAAGAAAAAAAGATTCAAGAATCAAGCAGAGCGCTCAAGATATATTAAAGACAACAAAATAACAAGAATCTTTGAAAATATTAACGTACAGCAGCAATTTCTTATTGACACTTTTTGGGAAAAAAACGAGCTAAATGAGTTTAGTAAAAATGAGTTAAGAGTGCTGTTTATTGATATTGAAACTTATAGTCCTGATTCGTTCCCTATACCTTCTGATCCGCAGCATGTAATTAATATTATAACTGTTTATGATACGTTAAGAAAGCAATTTATAACGTGGGGATTAAAACCTTATCATACTAAAAAAGAAAATTGTACTTATATATATTGTAAGACCGAAAAAGATTTACTATCAAAATTTCTAAGTTACTTTACATCTGATTATCCGGATATTCTTTCAGGATGGAATAGCGAATTTTTCGATGTACCTTACATTATTAATAGAATTACAAGAATTTTAGGTGAAGATGAAGTTAAAAGACTCTCTCCAGTCGGATATATAAGGCCTATAGTTTTTACTGGTAAGTTTGGTAAAGAACAAGTACATTGGCATATTGAAGGTGTATCGTGTGTAGACTATCTAGACATATATAAAAGATTTTGCCCCACTTTACGCGATTCATATAAATTAGACAATATTGGTGAAATAGAGCTCGGTGCAAACAAAGTAGATTACGGCGATACCAATCTCGCTTCTCTAGCAGATGATAATTGGGAGCTATTTGTCGATTATAATATTCAGGACGTTAATTTGCTCGTTAATCTAGAGAAAAAGCTTCAATACTTACAGCTTTTAAGAATGATAGCTTACGCAGGTCTTACTACGTTTGAAGGCGCACTTGGATCATTGTCTGTTATTACTGGTCTATGCGCTATAAGATCACGTAGTAAGAATCAACGCATACCTACTTTTAATAAGACAGGATTTACTGAGGAACAAAACGCAGGTGCATATGTCGCTGAGCCGAAAAAAGGATTTCAAGAGCATATTATATCTTTTGATGCTAACAGTCTATATCCTAATGTGATGATTACTTTAAACCTATCACCCGAAACTAAGGTCGGTACAATTATAGACAAAAATGATAAAGAAATCGTCATAAAGCATATTAATGGCCAGACTTTTAATCTATCACACAGTAGTTTTATGGAGTTTATTAAAAAAGAAAAAATATCTATCTCTAAAGCAAAAGTACTTTTTACACAAAAAGAAAAAGGTATTATTCCTTCTATTGTGGACCATTATTATAAAAAGAGGGTCGAAATTAAAAAGAAATTAAATTCTTTAAAAAGAAAAAACATAACAAGTACAGATCAAGAAAAAGAAGCGGTTAAGCATGAGATGGATAATCTTAACATAACGCAACACACTATCAAGATTTTAATTAACACGATTTATGGCTACTTTGGTAATAAGCATAGCCCTCTTGGTGATGACGAATTAGCAGAGTCTATTACACTAACAGGTCAAGCTGTTATTAAGGAATCTAACAGACTTTTAGAACTGTATATAAAAGAAAAAGCTAATTTAACAGACAAAGAAATAGAGCAGGAGAGCCCTATTATATACAATGATACTGATAGCTCTTATATTTCTATAAAGCACTTAGTAGATAGAACGGGTTTAAGAATGTTTGATAAAAATAAAAAAATAGCACCTGAATATTATAAGCAAGTTCAAGATATTGAAGACTATTTAAATGAAAATATTGTTAAATGGGGTGAGCAGGCATTAGGTTCTATAGATTGTAGATTTGTATTTAAAAGAGAAGCTATAGCTGATTCTGGATTATTTCTTCAGAAGAAACGATATGTATTACATGTATTAGATGAAGAGGGTATTCCCTGTAATAAATTTAAGTATACGGGCGTCGAAGTTGTGCGTACAACAATGCCCGCACCTATCAAACCATATGTAAAAAGAATTATTGAAACCATGCTACTTACAAAAGATCTTAGCTTAACAAATAAAGTTTTTAATGAAACTTATGATATATTTAAAAAATTGCCTGTAGAAGATATAGCTTTCGTTATGGGAATTAAGGGATATGAAAAATATGCTTCACAGTGCGATGGCTTTAATACCGCAAAGCACATGCCTATTCATGTTAAAGCTGCTTATTTTTATAATCTCTTATTGGACAGGTTCTCCACTAAAACAAAATATGAAAAAATATCATCAGGTGATAAAGTTAGATATTTTTATGCTAGGCAGCCTAACAAATTCGGCTTATCTACTATAGGATACAAATATAATTATCCTAAAGAATTTGCAGATATTTTTGAACCCGATCATGAATTGATGTTCGAGAAAATTATATTTTCAGTAATAGAAAGATTTTATGAAGCTGTGAACTGGAAGCTTCAATCACCCGGAAGCCAAGTTCAAACTGATTTATTTGAACTACTAAAAGTATAGTTGATTTTTTAAAGAAACATATAAAATATATTTATGAGCCAAAAGAACCTTATTACTTTTATTGATCACATCGGAAGAACAATTCTAGCTGAACAAGTAGAATCAGACAAAAATTCTCTTACTGTTAAGAATCCCGCTATTATTCATGTACAGCCTACGCAAAATGGTCAGCTTAATGTACAAACTATTCCGCTTTATTTTAGAGAGTTTGTTGGCGAGAAGTCGCGTAATAATGGAACTTCTTGGAAGTTTAGCCTAGACACAATTGTTATTGGACTCGATGTAGATAATGATCCTCGCTTGATTGAGCAGTATAATAAGTTATTTGCTCCTGTTGCCGCTCCTACTACTAATAACGGTGAGCAAGTAATTAAGTTGTTTGACGAATAATTTTACTTGTTTTCTCTAAACATTCCATTATACTAGGACTATGAGTAAAGACCTTAGTAAGATATTTGCATCATTAGATAAGCTTAACAGTGAAGCTTCTTTTTTAAACGAAAATGCACTTAGCAAAGTTGATGAGTGGTTTGATACTGGATGTTACGCTCTTAACGCTATACTTGGTGGTAGTTGTAGGGCTGGTGGTGTACCTAAAGGGAGAATAACCGGATTCTCTGGACCTAGTCAGACAGGTAAGACATTTATTGTAAATAAGATCCTTGCTACCGCGCAAAAGAAAGGCCTTACCCCTGTTATATTTGATACCGAAATTGCTATTGATGAGAATAGTACTAAGGGTGTAGGCTTAGATCCTGAAAATGTCAAATATGTACCAGTAGATACTATTGATCAGTGTCGTAATCAAGTTAGCGCATTACTTGATAGTATTATTGAAAACAATGCAAAAGGTAAGTTTATTATTAGTATTGATAGTCTTGGTAACCTAGCATCGCAGAAAGAGCTAGATGACGTAGCTAAGGATAAATCTGCATCTGATATGGGTCTTCGTGCAAAATCATTAAAGAGTATGTTTCGTACTCTGACCTTTAAAGCCGCTAAAGCCGGCGTTACAATTTTGTTTACTAATCATACATATGATGACCCGGCTTCAATGTTTCCCAGTCTTGTAAAAAACCAAGCTGGAGGCTCAGGACCTGTATATATGGCTAGTATTTTAGTACAGCTAGCTAAGCGTCATGAAAAAGAAGGTGAAGGTGATTCCATGGATGCTGAAGATAAGAAGTTAGCTGAAGCTAACAAATATAGCGGTACAACGCTTAGAGCGTTAACTGTAAAGAATCGCTTCCTTCCCCCGTTTTTAGAGACAGAAATGTATCTATCCTTTAAGACCGGTCTTAACAAGTATAGCGGTTTACTTGGTATGGCAGCAGTGAGAGGCATCGTTGAACAAAATGGTGCAACTTATACCGTCGGTATCACAAGTGGTAAGTATAAGAAGGGCGATAAACTAGGATATGCAAAGACATTTGCAAAAGATCCCGCTTTCTACGAGGAATTTATTATCCCTGAACTCGACAAGCGCTTGGCTGAAGAATACAAGTATAACGCAAATGAAGCGCAAGGCGAAGAAGAACCCGTCGAGTAAAGCTGTAGTCCCTATTTCCGGGGGAATGGACAGCTCTGTACTACTACATTTAGCTGCTAGTAGGTATGATGAGATCATAGCTGTAAACTATGACTACGGTCAAAAGCACAGAGATAAAGAGCTATTATGCGCTACTCTACAGATTGAATCACTGGACATGCCAGTGACATATCAATCCATTAAATTACCGTTTTTTAAGGATATTTGTCAGATTTCATCTCTCCTTAACAACAAGATTGCAGTTGCTAAAGCCAAAGACGTAATGGGCGATCCACAAACGGTAAACTATGTACCTTACCGTAACTTAATGCTTCTTAGTATATCTCTGGCAATAGCAGAGAACGTAGGGGCTAGCACTGTTTTTCATGGAGCAGCACAGGCCGATAGCGTTGCCGGGTTCTGGGATGGTAGTGAAGAATTCTTAGAGCAAATTAATAAAGTATCGGCTTTAAACCGAAGAAACAAGATTACCATTCAAGCACCGTTAATCGATAAATCTAAAGCAGAAATTATAAAATTAGGTATAAAACTAGGAGTAAATTTTAAGAATACCTGGACATGTTATGAAGGAGAAGAACGAGCTTGTGGTGAATGTACAGCTTGTTCTTTAAGAATAAAAGGCTTTATAGATGCCGGTTATATAGACCCATTACCCTATAAAATTTCAATACCTTGGGAAAAATATAAGTGTAAAAATATTACTGTTTAATTTTTGAAACTAAATTAATCTCCGTAACTAAAACCACCTGCATCATAGCCACGACGACCGCCTATAGCGCCCATGGATCTTAACTCACTAGTTACATCATCATCCTCAGGATAATCTTCAACATTTGGCGCCTCACCGGTACCTTCACCCTCTTTTTGCTTAGCTTCTTCTGAAGGTATATAACTGTTTTTATATTTTAAAGAGTCTATAAAATCAGTAACCAATTCTTTATCTTTAGCTTTAGACTCATCAAAGGCTCTAGTTATAGCTTCAATAACCTCATTTCTTAATTCCGGTGAATCATATAAATCACCCTTACTAACAGTAATTTCATCAGGCAATTCAACAAATATAGGCTGCCACTCTTTAATAAATCTGACTGCAGAATTTTTTACAAAAGATTTTTCACCCGATACTGAAGCAGGTGTCGTAGGAGTCGCAGGGGTTGAATCACCTACCGGTGCATTAGTAGCTTTACCCTCTACACCTGCAGTTACAGCTTGCTTAACCTGAACCGGGCTAGCAACAGCACCACCTTCAACATCAACTCTCAATACATTTAGTAAGTTGTCAACCACTCTTGCTGTATATCTCGCTTCTGTTGATCCGAGTTTAAGCTCATTTTTAATGAGATTTTCTAATTCAGATCTAAATTTCATTTTACTTCCAGGGTAATAAAGCTGATATTCTTTACCATCAACTGTATGTGCTTCGGGCTTAAAGAGCTTAGTCTTTATAACATTTAATAAATGATTTGCTATCTCTGTCTTTGATTTATTTTCTCTAGCTGCAGCCTTGCCTATACCATAGCCTTTACCCGGGGCCTTTTCTATATCACCGGTATACCCTAAGTCGTCCGCGTAAATAGGTGCTTCTGATACGACTTTCTTATTTAAATAGGCTTCGAAAATAAACTTTGTATCTTTGTTCATCTTGAATTATTTATTGTTTCTATTATAATATTTAAGGAGGTAATATACTATTTGCGGAATATTTGGATCTAAAGAGTTTAACAATTATGTTAAACTCTATAAGAATAATAAGAAAAGAGGTACTTTCTCTTACGGCGGGCTTTTGATAAACACAAAGGTACATGCTATCCTTAAAACAGCTGGTGTTACTAGTCTCTCTAATAAGCTTACCATTGAATACGGTAAGAAGAAAAAGTCTATTACCGATTTTAACTATTTTCTAGGACATACACAAGCACCAACCTCTGCACAAAGATCTTATACACCACAAACATCACATCCTTTTCAATACAAGGATTGGATAATAGCCCACAATGGGGTTCTTACGAATGATAAGGGTATTAAGAATAAATTACCAAACAAAAAATCATATAACACAGTTGACTCTTCTGTTATTGCTCCATTAATTGAGATGAATTTCTTAAAATATGATGATGAAATTACTGCCATAGTAAAAGCGCTTTCAAGTTTACAAGGAACGTTTGGTGTTTGGATTTTTAATCAAAAATCCGGTAACATTTATATTGCTCGCTCTGGTAGTACATTGTATGCAGATTTCTTGAATAATTCATTTTCCTCTCTACCCGAAAAAGATTATGTTGCACTTGAAGAAGGACTGCTCTATCTTCTCACAAAAGAAGGAATAACCAGCGTTGGTAAATTTACGACCAACTCACCATTTTTTACATGAAAATAGCTGTATACAGTGTAACAAGAAATAAAATTACTGATACCATCTTACATAAGAGCGTTTATCCTTTAGATAAAACATTTGACTTTTACTGCACAGAAGACAATACAACAGGACTTAGTAAGAGGTATAATTTATTTTTATCAACAAAAGGCAAGGAATATGATTATGTTGTCTTTGTTCATGACGATGTATTTTTAGATGATAAAAGAATGGTTGAAAAACTTTCGAGAGCTCATAAAGCTTATGATATTGTAGGGCTAGCTGGTGGTTTAAATCCAAAAATAACTCAACCTGCATTATGGCACTTGATGTGCGGAGGGTTTAGCGGCGGTAATCTCCGAGGTGCGGTGGCACATCCTTGCTCTAAAGAACAGTTAATGGTTACCAATTTTGGCCCTTCGCCTGATAGAGTTGCAATTTTGGACGGACTTTTTTTAAGTGTTGATGTAAGAAGAGTAAATTCAGTAGGCTGGAAGTTTAATGAAAATTACGACTTTCATCATTATGATATTGCTAGCTGTATAGATGCAAATAAAAAACAACTTAGATTAGGAGTAGCACCTCTATGGGTGGTCCATATTTCTCCTGGTCTCCTTGACGTGAATGATGAAAGATTTGTAGCTAGTCAAGAAAAATTTTTATCAGAATACAGTAGTAACAAGTAAAACTGTATATATAATGGGATTATGGGGAAATTAGATTTAGATTATTTTGAGACAGTAATAGCGTACAAGAGTCTTACAGATGAAACATATCTAGCTTCTGTTGTTGATTACATTAAACCTATATATTTTAAAAATAATGATATTAAAGCCATTTTTCAAATTATTAGCGACTTTTACGAAAAGAGAAGTACAAAGCCAACTATAACTGAAATAAAATCATACTTAGTTACTGATGAACTCAAGACATCTTTAAAAAATGTTGTCAGTTTGTTTGCAGGAATAGATAAAAATCTGAATAATGATGAACTCTCTACAAACACAGAAGTGTTTTTAAAAGAGAAAGCCGTTTATCATACCATGATGGATGTGGTGGATGACATTAATAAAAATTCAGTAGATACATCTAAAATTTTAACTAAATTTGAAAAAGCTTGTAATATTTCCTTAGCAACAGACATTGGTTTAGATTTATTTGTAGATATTGATAAGATTGTTGATGATTTAAACACCACTGAAAAATATATACCAACGAAATGGAAATGGCTTGATGATAAAATCGGCGGCGGGCTTTTAGAAAATGGAAGATCATTGTATTTGTTTGCAGGAGAGACAAACATAGGTAAAAGTATCTTTTTAGGAAACGTTGCCATAAATTTAGCAAGTCAAGGCAAGACTGTTCTTCTCGTCTCTCTAGAAATGCCAGAAATGATATATGCAAAGAGACTATGCTCTAGTGTTTCAAAGATTCCATTAAGCCAGCTCAAGATAGAATCAAGCACGTTACAAAGTCAGATATCTGAATACTGTGTAGAGAACCCCACATCAAAAATAATTATTAAAGAATTTCCTCCTGCATCAATTACTGTAAATAATCTTAAAGCTTTCATAAAAAAACTTACACAAAAAGGCATTAAGATTGACGCTATTGTACTAGATTACGTTAACCTGCTTCTATCTACTGTAGGGGATACTAGTTATGAGAGAATTAAGATATGTACAGAACAACTCAGAGCTTTATCCTATCAATTTAACTGTCCTGTAGTATCTGCGACACAGTTGAACAGAGATGGATATGAAATATCTGACCCCGGTCTTAAGACAATTTCAGAAAGTATAGGGCTTGCTATGACAGGCGACGTAATATTAAGTATTTGGCAAGAAGATACTGATAAAGAACTAGGAGTTATAAAGATGGGACTTATGAAAAACCGGTTTGGACCTAACTTTGGACACTGTTCTATGCGAATAGATTACTCTACATTAACCATTACTGAGGATGAACATATTAATGATACAGAAGGGAGCGCATCGTCAATAAACACATTAACTAAATTATCGTTGTAATAGATGGATTTATAATAAATAGTCAATAATTAAGATTGATTGTGAAAGGCTTTGATCCCTCAGAACATATTACAGATTACGAGCTTACACATCTATTTCTATCTTTTTGCTCTTTTGTAACACTTATACACACAAAAAAGCTTAATTTAGCTAATGTGTTTATATGCATTTTAAAAGACCAAGTAGTAAGAGATCTTTTTACTTTATATTGTGATTTAAAAAATGATTTTACAGCTGTAAAATTCTTTTTACAATTTGATTCTAGCTTATATAAAAGTAAATATGTAATGAAATATTTAAACAACGCAAAAAAGAAAAATAAATCTTATGAGTTATATAGTACACGCAGAAGTTAAATTAAACACCAAGAAGAGCACTGACAAAGCTTATTTTGAAAAAATGTATAATAAGTTTAATAGAGAATTTATGCAATCGGGTGTTATAGAGCAGTTAAAATTAAAAAGATGTTTTTATAAGCCTAGCGTACTTAAAAAGGTTAAAAAAGAGCTTGCAAAATTTAAGTGGAAGTACTACAATTATTGAATGACGTTTTCAGAGAAGCAGATTTATAATAATTTCTTAAAAATATCTAAGATTGCTAATAAACAACCTTTTCGTTTTAGAAAGAATTTTGATAAGTTTGATGAAAATAAATTTATACTAGTTAAAAAACTAAAGCTTTTTTTTACAAAATTTAATTATATTAATCAGGAGGATTATTTCAGAGCACCTTACGAAATATACCCTGACGAGTCTTATTTTCCTTTAGACTATTATACATCTTTAAAGGCAACAAAAGCCTATACCCTCTACATGAAAAAAAGAGAAAGTTTAGATCCTGATAGCGATGAGCAGCTTTTAAATATTAAAAACAGCTTAAAGTACATATACAATTTCTGCAAACAACATAATATTTCACCATCAAATTATATTTCTCATAAAACTAATAATGAGTACTCTTTTATTTTGCATTTAAAAGAACATAAAGTCAATCTTTTTGCTTTACTAGGATTTAATGATTTTGAAAAAAATATTAAGCTAAGAGACCCACAGGTTATAAAGTTTATTTTAGGAGAAGATACATATAATAATATATCTACTTTTAAGACAAAGCTCTTTAATTCAAAAAAAGCTATTAATTTAGTCACACTTGGCTTAAAAAAAATAATAAATTGTTCTTGATTTTTTTATAATATAATTTATTATTAAATTATGAGTACATTTACCACGTCGATGTTTGAAAGTATTAAAGGAGCTTTGACTAAGAGCAATGAATCTACAAATTCTAAAATTAAGGATTATTTAAAGTGTGATGTTGGAAACACCTATACAGTACGCCTTTTACCTAACGTAAAAGACCCTTCGAAGACATTTTTTCATTATTATTCCTATGGCTGGAATAGTTTTACTACTGGGCAGCTAGTTACTGCAGTAAGCCCGACTACTTGGAATCAGCGCGACCCTATTGCTGAAGAAAGATATAGAATCCTAAGAAATGGTACTGAAAAGGAAAAAGAAAAGGCATTAGCCATTCGCAGACGCGAAAATTGGTTAGTAAATGTTTATGTAGTTAATGACCCTGTTAATTCTGATAATAACGGAAAAGTAAAGGTATTAAGGTTTGGTCGCCAGCTTCATAAGATTATTATGGATGCTATTGAAGGTGAGGAAGCTTCTGAACTCGGTCCTCGCATTTTTGATTTATCCGCTAAGGGATGTAATCTAAAGATTAAAGTAGAAAAGCAGGGAGAATACCCTACATACGTCTCATCTAAGTTTTCTACTCCTAAAGAGATCGAAGGTCTTGACGACGATTCGCATAAGCAAATTTATAATTCAGCGTTTGATTTAGAATCCTATGTCACGGTAAAGAGTTATGATGAATTGAAGTCTATTCTTGACGTTCATTATTTCGGTACTAAGGAAGAAGAGAGCGATGTTATTGAGAGTACACAAGCAACTGTTAATACAGCTGCTCCAGTTCCCGTAGTAGCTAAGAAACTAGCTAAGCCTGTTTCTAAGGAAGATGATGAATCTATTAATGAGCTGTTAAAAGACTTATAATATGGATTCTTTTAGGTCTTTATCTCCAGAAGAAATAAAGCTAGTCACATTACAATTTATGGGCCAGCATTTATCTTCAGAAATTAAAGAACTAAACAACAACTTAGTTAGTAAGAGTGCAACACTAAGCAATCTAAGTATGGACCCTAATAGGGTATTAAACACCATACCTTCAAGCGCGCCTAACACTTATTCTACTACAGTTAATGCCGGTATTAATGTAACTCAACCACAAGTACCTGTAAATTTGGCTCCCGCAGCAGCAGTTGTTGTACAATCACCTATAGTCAACGATCCTAATCAATTAGAGTTTGATTTTAATAGCAGTAATTACGCAAAGCTAATATTTGATAGACTAGATTCTATTGATAGAAAGCTTTCGAAATTAATAGATAATAATTGATTTTTAATTTTTATCTAATATTATATTTTAATGCAGCTTAAATTATCCTCAAAGGACGCTTTTTTAAATACCTATATTTCTTTATTAAGCAGGGTTGCCGATTCAGCTGTTATTAACGTTTCTAAAGGTAAGTTACACTGCTTAATTGCTACAAGCGATAATACTATAGTTGTTAGCGGTGATTATAATGATAACTTAATTGACCTTGAAAAGGTTCTTAATATACCTGATCTAAAGAAACTGTATAGAGTCCTTAGTTGTATAGAAACAGAAGATTTAACCCTAGACGTAGCATTAAATCATATAGGTTATTCGAATAGTAATATTAGATTCAAATACCATCTTTATGATGATAATATTATTTCAACACCAAAACTTAATATTAGCAAGCTCGATTCATTAGAATTTGATGGTAAGTTTACATTACCATACAGTTCTATTATTAATTTGATTAAAGGCAGCTCTATTACAACTGAATCTAATAAGATTTATTTGAGCGTTAAAAATAATATTGTTTTTGGCGAGTTAACTGATAAAACTAGACCTAACATTGACTCTTACGGAATTCAAATTTCTGATAATTATTCAGGCACACAGTTCGCTATACCCTTACCCTTGAATTTTGAAATATTTAGAATAATTTCTTCTATGAGATGTAAAGAACTAAATGTTAATTTAGTTACTAAAATGGGTGTAGTTGTAATGGATTTAAGTTTTGAAAAAACACAATTTAAATTTGTTATTTCTGCACTATCAAATTAAATGAGTAAGAATAAACTTAGAACACCCAGTTATTTTATTAAAAGACTTAGAGACAACGGCTTTATAGTTATAAAGCTATTTGCTGTTTACAGTAAGTCTGATCCACGTCAGTGGACAATAATGGTTAATCCTAGCGAAACATCTGTATTAATAACATGCTATGCAAATAAAAATAATATAAATGAAATTTTATTTGAAATAGATGATGGTGGAAGAAGAATACCTAAAAATTTCTTTATAAAAACAGATAGTATAGAAGTTATTGTTGATTATCTAATAAGACACGGTATTACTAATAATGTTGAGTATCAAGGTAAGAGCAGATATTTGTCGAGGAGATTAAATAATAATGATGAAAGACAAAAAGCCATCCAAGGATGAAAGTGCTAGTAAAGGCTTTGATCCTAATCAAAATAAGGATGTAAAAGACCTCACTCACAAAGCATTGGTTTCCTATTTAAGAGATCAGTTAAAAGAAAGAGCTTCAAATAAAGCCGATCTCGATGTCCTTACTAGTCAAATTTTAGAGTTTTTAAATTGTTTTATTCTTATAGGTTATAATTTTAATGGCGAACCGGTCAGCATGATATCAGCTCACAATCAACAGGAAGCCGATTCTCTTGGCACACTAATGAATAAATTTATCTTTAATTCTCAAAAAGATAACTATGGAGATTAATTATCTGTAGTATAAAATTATATAGTGACCAATGTATTAATATTAGGCACCGGCTTTATCGGTACTTTTTTAAAAGAATTTTTAAAAACTAAAAATTATAATGTAATTGCTATTCAGCAAAGCACAGCAAATTATACAGACGAAAAAATACTAACACATATTCTTAAAACATATAAATTCGAATATGTTATTAATTGCTGCGGATATACAGGTCGACCTAACGTAGATGGATGCGAGCACAATAAAAATGAATGTTGGTTTTATAATGTAACAGTAGGTAATTTAATTGATAAGCTTTGTACGGTCTTCGATAGAAAGTGTATTCACGTATCTAGCGGCTGTATATACACTGGCTACGAGAAGGCTTTTACGGAAGAAGATATACCTAATTTTGGAGTTTTTAATCCTAACTCAAGCTTTTATTCTAAAAGTAAACATGCATTTGAAACCGTCGCTAATACAAAAAACAACGCGATATTAAGAATTAGAATGCCTTTTTGTAAGTTAAATTTAGAAAGAAATTATTTATTAAAGATATTAAAATACGATAAATTGATTAGCTATAATAATAGTTTAACTTGTGTTGAAGATTTTTGTGAATTTGTAGATAAATTAATTCAAAACTTCGTTCCTGGTATTTTTAATGTCGTCAATCCACAGCCTATGAATGCCTTGGAAATAACAAACTTACTTAAAAAAAATGGCAAGGTAAATGCTAATTGGTCTTTTGTTACTCCTTCGGATTTAAATATTGTAGCTCAAAGATCTAATACTTGTCTTTCAACTGAAAAAATTAATAAATTGAATTTTCAGCTACCAGATACGGAGCTATCATTACTAAAATGTATAAAAGCTTTATGATCTTTAAAAAAAAGCATCCTGTAAAAAGATATCTTTACGCTATTACAGGTGGTAAGTATCTCGGTGAATTATTTGTTTTTATTGAAGATAAAAACGATACGTTTAGTTTCCTATCTTTACCTGACATGAAAATAAGAGATATACCGTCTGAAAAATTTGATTTTGGTATAGAAAATAAAATTATAGATGTAGTAGAAAAGCTGCCAAAAGAAGTATTTGAAGTCTGCAAAAAACAATATTATAAAAACAAGACTGTTTTTTCTAGTACGACAGTATAAATAAAAATATGGACATGATATCACCAAAAATAATAGTCTCGCCTATAAGTGGTCAGCCAGTACGCCCTACGTTCAAGACTTACATTCGCGGCAATCAGGAAATTACTGAAGCACATTATATAGACCCTGCTTCAGGCACCTTTTTGCAAAAAGGCGTAGTTTCTATTAAAGAACTTAATAAAGCCTCGCCTGTAACTCCCGAAGAAAAGTAAAGCTTGTTTTTATTAATATAACTTTTATACTATAAGTGTGCTTATACCTCACGAATATATTCTGCAGAAATTTTATCAGTACGCTGGCTATCCAAAATTTAAGAAAATAAGCAATACATTTATAGCAGGGTGTCCTATTTGCCGTGAAGGTAAGTCATGGGGTAAAAAAAGACGATGTGTATATTTAGTTGATGAAAATAAGATTTGCTGTCATAATTGCGGTTGGTATAGCGACCCTATTAAATGGATTCAAGAAGTATCTAATCTCAATTTTAATGAAATTGTAGATGAATCTAAATCGTTTGACATCCTTCCATTAGAAGCATTAGAGAAAAAAGTCAATACAACAACTAAACCAATTCCGGAAAAACTTCCTAAAGATTCAATTAATATTTTAGATAAAAATCAAATTGTATATTATTATGACCAAAAAGACGTACAAGAAGCGCTAGGATTAGCAGAAAAAAGAAGACTAACCACAGCGATTAATAAGCCCGATACTTTGTGGGTATCTCTTAAGGACAAAACACATAAGAGACGGCTTGTTATACCGTTTTATGACTTAAAAAATGAAATTATATTTTATCAGTCACGAGCTATATATAATGAAGATTTAAAGTTTTATCCAAAGTATCTAAGTAAGATAAATGGTGAAAAGTCACTTTATAATATAAATAAAATCTCCTCTAATTTAGACTATATCTTCATTTTTGAAGGTCCAATTGATTCGTTTTTTGTTCAGAACGGAACTGCAGTTGCCGGTATTCAGGAAAATAGCCATACAATGTTCTCTCCATTACAAGAAGAACAAATATCTGCTTTTAAGCTTCATAAGAAAATATGGGTTCTTGATAGTCAGTGGAAGGATAGTGCAAGCTTAAAAAAGACGCAAAAATTAATTGATAGCAATCAAACCGTTTTTATATGGCCTGAAGATATAGGGAAACAATATAAAGATATTAACGAAATGGTAATTGATAAAAAGTTAAATTATGTAGAACCAGATTTCTTTATTAAAAACTCTTTTGATGGTATTAAAGCAAAGCTTTTATTAACTTCTATCTGTCGTTAGCCGAAATTAGATAACCCTTCATAGCTTCGCTTAGTGAGCTTAGCTCTGCAGCAAGTCTAGCTATTTTCTTTTTCTCACTTCTTGCCATATCTTCAAAAATAGAATCACACGGAGCAGCGTGTAATTGCATCTGTATTGACCCTTGATCTGTACCGTTTAAAAAAGTAATAAATGAATCAATCTGCTCAATCCATCCCTTAAGTGCTTGAATTTGCTCACCTTTTCTTTGATCAACTACTTGCTCTCTGCCCTTAATGTCAAAATCTTCTGGGGTAGCTGTATTTAATGTTTGAGCCATAGCTTCTTTATCGTCTTGAGGGGGTGTTGGTTCTTGTGCTGCTGGCGCTGCGTCTGCTTCTAAAACTACACTAAATTTACGTTCGAATAAATTCATATATTATTATTTATTAATAAATGAATAAATAATTTAGTGAAACGAAAGCTTTTATTTGAAGAAGTAATGCAATTTAATAAGTGGGTATCAGGTATAGCTTCAAGAGACCTTGCATCTCAAAAAGTTACATTAAGAGATCTTTTTAATAAAACTACAGATCAAAATCCTAACTTTGCTAAGGCCGATAAAATACTTCCATATCCTTTACCCAACGTAATAGAACAAATAGGTCAATTATACTTGTATGCTACAAACTCTAAAAGACTTTTTAAAATGGCACTATCTAACCCTGTTATAAAGAAAAATGAACTTGCAAAAGAAAAAGTAATCGATATCTACAAAAAGCTTGAACATATAGTTCAAATCATAGACAGTATTGCTAAAAACGTTGAAACGCCGGTTGCAAAAAAGCAAGAATAGTATATAATAAGTTGTGGTTAAAAAACTTATAAGTCAATTAATTCCTTTTATTGCCATTTCAATATTATTTGGGGCAGCATTCTATGCATTTAACTTTAGTTTTTTTATTGGTGTTTTATTTGGTATCGCTTTTCAGTATGTAGGGTTTTTTGCTTTTAGTACTATTCTCAACGCCGTTGTCGCTTTAAAAAATAAAAAACTAGAAAATGAAAGACTACAAGAATTATCTTTTCAAGGACTAGAAGTTGAATGCCCATGCTTTAAAAAAATTAAAGATTTTATTCCCGTGCGTTTAAATACCCCTAACTATTATAAATGCAGCGATTGTAAGAAAACTATTAGTGTATTAATAAATTCAGAGACTGCTGTAGTAACCGAGCCCGTAACTACAGATTTACCTACATTAGCCAACCCAAATGGAAATACCTGAAAGTATAGCTAAGTTAACTGCAGATGTACCGTCTACTTCTTTAAGTATAAAGAATGAGATACCCCCCATGCCATTAGATGAAATAGTTCTTCTAATAAAAAAATCACTAAGTACACAGCAATTAGCAAGTTTTGAAAAAGGCTTAGCCTTCTTACAACCAAATGTTAGTAGTGATAAACAAATTATTAAAAATTTTATTAATCTGTTAAACGAAATTTTGAATCAAACTCTTACTACTAGCGATGTTAATGAAGAATATAAATCTCAAATAAAAGTCAACACCAAACAACTAGTTGTCGGTATATCTACAGTTGTTGAATATTTATATAATATTCTTTCTACACTTAATAAAGATAAGAATTTGCTTGATGTCAAAGATATTACCCTTATTATTCTTGGATATGCAATCGGAACCTTTAAAAAAATATGTAACGGTAGAAGCTAAGAGTAAAAGCCATAAGCTTAAGAATGAAGAATATGCAAGATGGCTTTGCTTACTTGAAGCGCTAGATATTATAAGCAGAAAAGCATATCAATTCAAAATGGATCTTAACGGTAAAGAAGTAGATTGGGTCAAGCCATTAGCCTTTCAAAAGTATATTGTTGAAAGATTCGAATCTATGATAGATGAAGTAATGCAAAACGAGCATAATGTTACTATAAGCTTAAATAAAAGTAATAAATGCACTACATTATCGGAACCTGTTTTTCAATAATACCTGGCGCGCGCTATGGAGCTTTAGTAAATACTAGAGGCTTTAACCAAGGAATATTATATTCATTAATAAACATCTCTAAGAAAGACGATAAAGTAGTTTATACGTTTTACGGCAGTGATAAATCTAAAATAGAAATGAATTTTAATTCTTGTAGTGAAGGAGATAAATTTATTTCAATTTTAAGAAAAGAAATTTTACCTAATTATTACTCAGATAATTTAGAAGCTTCTTTCCCTTTAGAGAATTAGTAATATCCGCCGTAAATATTTGAATAATCTGTTTTAGAGTAATCAAATATTTCTTTCGAAGCATCATCAACAGTAAATGCATAAGGCTTATCTGCACCTGATACTGTTGTATTTTTTGTATCATCAAAAACTTGTTGGTTTTGCGCTTCTTGCTCGACTCCTGGCTCAAAAGAATATTCAAAACGCTTAGCTTTAATTAACCAAACATAATGACCTGCTAAAGGATTTATTTGCGCTATATCTTGATCAAGTCTTTGAGTTATTTCATATATATTACCATTTCTACCTCCAGGCCTATCACTTCCGTATTCTACTAATTGAAACAAGTCGCCAGATTTAGGCTCTGCGCCTGATCCAAATACCGCATAAAATGTACTAATATGTACAAAGGCTGTAACCTCATCATCCGAAACTAGACCGAACTTACTTAACATTAATGCATTTTCCTGTAAATTAATTGCTATAACAAGGTTTTGAGGTGGTGAATACCTCTGTGTAGGCTGCTCACCATAAAGCATATCTGCACTAAGTGTTGTTGTATTATTAACAATATAACCTACATTTTGCCCATAAAGGTTAATTTGCTCTCTCCAGTAGTTTGAAATCGTTTCTCTTTCACAGTTATTTTTTGCTTTATCTGTATATCTAAAGCAGGGATTATCTTCAAAAAAGAAAGGATAAACTTTAGGGTCTTTATTACCTGTATAATATTGTACACTCATTTTTTCTCTATTACAGGTACTCCTAATACCGGGTCGTGCTTTAAGATAATGCCCGTATTACCTAAAGCTTTAGGCGTTTTAAAATCATATTTTAAATTGTATTCTTTTTCTATTTGTACTAATTCGTTTTTATTAATTGTATATCTTCCAGTATTGACTCTTTTAAGCCTCTCTACTTTGCTATTATTCATCTTAGCTCTATGCATATGTGGTACAACACGCCCGGGATGCTTTGAGTGTGAAGATACATCTCTTAATACAGGATGCATATGACGCTTCTTAGTACCTATATTTTTTCCTTTAACGGACTGCTTTCCAAAAAAATCTCTAAACGTCATATAGATATTTAAGCAAAAAAAAGGGCCTTAATTTAAATTAAGGCCCAATTTTTACTATTTTTGACTATTGTATGTTATTTTAGACCAGCAAGATAAGCACCTACTTTTGATGTCTTGCTGTTAACTACATTAGCCTTGCCTTTAGGAGATGTTGGTGCACCACCTTTTACACCAGCACCTACTAGGGCATGACCCTTCTCACCATCATTTCCAACTTTATCTGTGACTTTACCATCACCAGAACCACTGGAAGTTAAACTTTTCGTTACATCGCCGACCTTATTATCTTTCTTTTGTAGACTCTGGCCAGCTGACGAGGGAAGTTCTTTCAATTCTGTGCCTTCTTTGGCAACTTCTTGATTGTCTTCGTCTTTTTTCTCGTCTTTCTTTTCGTCTTTCTTTTCTTCAGCGTTCTCTTCGTTAGCTTCATCAGAGGAAGCTTCTTCTGAACCAGCTGAAGATTCTTCACCGCTATCTTCATCACCTGCTTCTTCTTCACCTATAGCAGCCTGAAGAACGTCGCAAAGCTTCTGTGCAACATCACGAGGTAGAGTGAATGTTACTTCTTCACCAGCACCTTCTTCTTTATCACCAGGCAAACCGAGAGCTTCGGCGTCGTGTGCTTCAAGATCCTCAGGTGCACCGGACATTACGTCCTCATACAACTTGTCAAAAATAGATTTACTCATAAAAGTATTTATTGTTTGTGTTTCAGTTTTTTCAAGATTTTGAGAGAATTTTTCAGGTTCAAAAAAGTTTTCTTTTTTAGCAATTTTTTTATCTTTGGTGTCTATTATGTCTTTATTAACACCTTGAGCATTTTCTGGACCCGTATTTTTTACAAAAGCTTTTTTATCTGCTTGTGCCTCTTCAGGTTTTTTAGAATCTGCTAATTTAAAAGTATCCTTAGGAGGGAAAACCGACTTCTTTTCTTCAATTACACGCTTTTCATAGAAATTACCCATTTCTACTAGTGTTCTTGTGCCGTTCATATTAAGTATTTATTAGATTTATGCCTAAAAAACATGAAAAGCAATTTTATTTGGGTAATCAAAATCTACCTACAACCGAGGCAGTTTTTAATTACGAAGATCATCCGGAATGGGTTGAAGATATAGCTAAATGCAGAAAAAATATAATTTATTTTGCAGAAACATTCTTCTTTATTACTAATTTAGATCAAGGTAAAATGAAGATAAAACTTCATAATTATCAAAAAAAGATTTTGAGAAGTCTTAGAGATGAAAGGTTTGTCGTTCTTTTAGCATCAAGACAGATAGGCAAAACCACATTAATGACCATTTATGCATTATGGATATCTTGTTTTTTTGAAGATCAACGTATTCTTATAGTAGCCAACAAAGAGCAAACCGCTATTAATATTTTTAAGAGAGTTAGATTAGCTTATGAAAAACTACCTAATTACCTTAAACCGGGAACAGTAGAATACGGTAAAACATCGATGTCACTAGGAAACGGATCTAGCATAGGTATTTCGACGACAAGCAGTGATGCAGGTAGAGGTGATAGCTGTAATGTTCTTATTTTGGACGAGCTTGCATTTATTGATAATCATTTAGTCATGGACTTTTGGAACTCTGTATACCCTATCATTTCTTCTTCTAAAAAATCAAAAATCTTTATTGCAAGTACTCCCAATGGAACAGGTAATTTATTTCATGAACTTTATTCTGGTGCGGTTGAAAAAAAGAATAACTGGCATGCTGAAAAAGTAGATTGGTGGGAATTTCCCGGGCGTGATGAGAAGTGGAAAGAAGATACAATTAGAACACTAGGCAGTAAAGATGCATTTGATCAAGAATTCGGTAACGTCTTTTTACAGACAGGCGAGAGCGCGTTAGATGAAAAATTATTTGAAGAAATGAAATCCGATTGCACTGAACCAAAATTTGTTTTTGATGAAGGTCATTACTTGCTTTGGGAAGAGCCCGATAAAGAAAAAATTTATGTTGCAGGGGTAGACATAAGTGAGGGGGTTAGCCAAGCAGCAAGCGTGATTCAGATTTTAGATATGACAAATCTTCGTGAAATAAAGCAAGTTGCAACATACCATAATAGAATGATAAGCCCTTATAATTTTACCGCTAAGTTGCATGAAATATTACAACATTGGGGATCTCCTCTTGCTCTTATTGAGAGAAATAATTGCGGGGCACAAGTCGTCGATTCATTAAGAAATATACATTCATATGAAAATATTGTTTCCTACGGACCTAAAATCGGCGGTACAGTATTCAACAAACTAGGTGTATTAGCACATACTAATTCAAAATACAAAGGCGTTATTAATATGCGCTATTGGATAAACGAAGTCAAATCAGTAAAAATCAGAGATTTAAAAACATTAAATGAATTAAAAAACTTTGTAAGATATCCTAACGGTACATGGGCTGCAAAACCCGGTGCTGACAGCTGGGATGATAGAGTGATGAGCTTAATATGGGCATTAATGATATTAGAAAATGAACTCGTTGAAAAACATTTTGAAATTGAGCAATTTGATCAAAATAAAAAACCATTAAAAATAAAATCACTTGATTATGGTATAAAATATTTTCTTAACCCCACCTCTATTTACAGCAATGAAAAACTAACTGAAGAAGGTATAAGACCCATGCCAATTATAATACCTCAAAATCTTTCAAACTCTACATCTGATGATATTATAGAATTAGAATCACAAGGATGGAGAAGATTAAATTAATATATGGCTAATTTAGAAAATTATACTCAAAGCCCATTTAATAAATCTAGAAAAGATAAATTTTTATTTATTCTTAATCTACCAAAATGCTTAAAGGATATATCTACTAAGTTTGAGCGTAATAATGAAAAGGTAATACCTGATGCTCTTCAATTTTCTGTTTATGGCATTATTGTACCTACTATAGAAGTATTACCTGTTAATGTTCGTTATGCAGGTCAGACTTTAGTAAGTTCAAGTTATTCACGCGAGCCTTATCCAACTGTAACCGTAAATTTTACTGTAGATAATAGATTTAATAATTACTGGATTATATACAAATGGCTAGACATTCTAAACAATGTAAGGACAGGTGCATTTGATCAGGACAATCTTATCAAGAGTACACCTGCAAATAAAGCTAATTTAGCAGGAGCTGACTATCTTCAATATAGAGCTAACTTTTCAATATTTGCTCTAGACGAATACGACAAAAGAACACTTGAATTTAAATACATTAACGCTTTTCCAACAGCATTAGGTGGCATTGACTTTAATAATAGAGATCATGGCGAAATCGAAACAAACTTTTCTTTTAATTACTCTCAATTAGAAGTTTTAATGGTAAATCAGACAGATAGTTTGTAAAAAAATAAAAAGTTTTATCCTAAAAAACATAAATACTTTATATGGCACGCACAATTCAAAGCCCTGGAGTTGTAATTCAAGAAATAGATCTTTCATTAAGAAGCGTTGGAACACCTTCAACTACAATATTAGTTACAGGATTCGCATCAAAAGGACCTACTTCCGAAGTAATTAGCATTACTTCATTATCTGAGTTCGAGCAAATTTTCGGTATACCTTCAAATGCTGCTGAACGTTATTTTTATCATTCAGTTAAAGCAGTTCTCGGAACCGCTGCTAACCTACTAGTTTACAGACTACCTTATGGCGCAGGGACCGGAATTGATACATCTGATGATTATAGCGCATTAGTTTACCCGGTACAAGCTTATGTAAGCGGTACAGTTACAACAGAATTAAATCTAGCTAACAGCTCTTACTTTTTTGGAAGCCCTACACACTTAAAATTGACTCAGTCTGAATATCTTTCAATTTTACGTGGTGATGGTTTTTCATGGGCTAACGATACTGACGGCAGAAAGACATTTAATAATGTCTCATCACTAAGCGCTGCTGGTATGATTGTTCTTAATAAATCACAATCTTCCATCAATACAAAATTTGAGGGTACTTACATCGGTGCAATAGATAACTTAAACCTCAACCCCGCAACATCTTTTAACGATTTTAATCAAGTACTATCCATTAATTCAACACAAGCTTCGATCTACGGCTCTGATTATGTTAATATACCTGACGTAAGATTAAATTTTGCGCTAAGCGCAACATCAACAGGTTTACAGGGAAGCGTATCAGAAGTTGTTGAAAATATACCTACATTTGATATTTCATCAAATCAGTTCGACGATACAGTTACTTTAGGGGTATTTAAATTACGTCAATCGGTGTTTTCACCAGATACAATTGCGCTAGATTTTGTACTACAAGAAGGCTATACAGGCTCTCTTGATGCTAACAGACAAATTAATAGCACCAACGGTGGTCCGCCCGTAAGCTTTTCAATTGAACAAGCAAACGCAACATCAACAAATGTTACTGTTGTTGTACACCCTGCTATCTCTAATAAAAATGGGACAACATGGCTTGATTTAAGTGGTGTACCTACAAAGAAAGCTCGTTTATTAAGCGAGCCAATGTATTTACCTTTAGCAGGTGAAACATCATCACAGTATGAAACGCGTGTTGGTGCCCCTTCAGGAGCAGTCAGAACAATGCTTGACGATCTAGGTACTACAAGCGCTTTATTTGCCTTGGGTGATTATACAAGCACCGATCTTACAACTAAAGTAATCGGTAATATACCCGCCAAACTTCAATTAGCTACAGATAAGCTTAATAACGTTGATCTATATCCAATTAATGTAACTTTAGAAGCAGGATTGGGTACTGTATATGTCAATTCATTCAACCCTTTAACCAATGGTTATTTTGATGATACAGTTCCTTATGATAGCATGGTTGAATCTCTTGCTGTACAAAACCCATCAGTCGTTCCTGATGCGGTTAGCAAATATAATGCTGTTGCTAATGTATTCTTGAATCTAGCTCTTAATAGAAAAGATCATCTTTTCATTGCTGATGCTATTACAAATATATTTGTTCAAGGATCAAACATTAAAACACTAGATCTTGCTAGCAAGACGTTCTCAAATGACATTTACTGGCCATTAAAGAATCAGTTTATGGGTATTAATTCAAGCTACGCTTGCGCATTTGCAAATGTTGCTAAAGTAGCTGACGTTGCATCGAATCAGCAAGTCTGGGTTCCATTCTCAGGCTTTGCAGCAACTGCAATGGCTAATACAGACAACAACTTCCAACCCTGGTATGCCCCTGCAGGCTTTACAAGAGGTGTTCTTACAGGAGTAACAGATATAGGCATTTATCCAAAACAAAAACAGCGCGATCAACTCTATAAGATCAACTTAAACCCTGTAGCGTTTTTCCCTGCAGAAGGATTTGTTATCTTCGGTCAAAAGACGTTACAGAAAAAACCAAGCGCATTTGATAGAATCAATGTTCGCCGTCTTTTCTTAAATCTTGAGACAGCTACAAGAGATACATTAAAGTATTTCGTATTTGAACCCAATACACTCTTTACAAGGACGCAGATTATCAATAGTATTACACCAATATTTGATAATGCTAAAAATACACAAGGCATTTACGATTATCTAATTATCTGCGATGAAAGAAACAACACATCAGCTATTATTGATGACAATACCATTGTCATTGATATCTATGTAAAGCCTGTAAGAGCCGCGGAATTCATACTTTGCAACTTCTATGCAACTAGAACAGGTACAAACTTCCAGGAGATTGTATCGTAATAGATAAATAATTTTATGGCAGACGTAAATCAATTAATAACAGACTTTTACAGGGTAGCAACAACGCGTGAATTCGCCCGCGATTTTAACTTTAGAGTATTATCTATTAATACTGGCGGAGCAAGCACTGTAACGTTTGATGAAAACGATTTAGTATATTGTAAAACAGCTAGCCTACCTGGAAGAAATATAACTAATGTTCAAGTACCGTACATGGGGTTAAAATTCAATATTCCTGGTAATGTTGATTACCCTGGAAGCGATAGCTATGAGATGACATTCTATGCTGACGCAAATTCGCAAATTCGTCAAAAGTTTGAACAATGGTCAACAGATATTTTTGACGATTCAAATTCTACCGGTAACTATTTTTCACCTAAGCAAACAGCTATCATAGATTTAGTTCAATTAGATAATGAGCTAAACAAAGTAGCACAATATCAGTTAGTAGGTGTTTCAGTAAGAAATGTAGGGCCCTTAAGCTACACAATAGCTGAAGGCACTGGAAGTGTTGTTGAATTTACTGTCACCGTTTCGTATCATTACTGGAGAAAATTGTCCTAATATTAGTTACCGATTAAATAATTAGGTGAACAACCCGTTTACTAGTGCACTTAATTCTATAGGCGATAATTTTACTGGAATTGGTGCAGGTACAAATTCTTTAATAGCTCCTCAAGCAGTAAATTTATTTGGATTTAATATTCCTGGTGTACCGATTATTAGTGCAAGGGATTATTTCCTTGTGCAAATGGAGTCGTGGTTCACCTCCATACCTAATTCATCCCAGTGGTTGATAGTAATCGATAGATATCCACCCGCTATAAGATCGAGTGTAATTCAAGGGCTTGAACGAACAGACGGAAGTAAAAAAGGATATAATATCTCAGCTGCAGTAAATATTTTAAAAAGTTTTCCCTTTCAAAAAATAGTTGGATGTTTATTTGCACATGCAATTACTATACCCACTGAACAGTATGAAGTTGATGTTGCCTCGGTCAACAACAACAGAGGCTTTTTACCCGGTGTTTTAGGTAGTAAGAGAGATATCTCTACTTCTACGCAAGGACTACAAATAGAGTTTCGTGAAACGAATACATCTTTTATTGATTTTGTTCTAAGACCCTGGGTAATACTCGGATCACACTACGGTATGGCGGCTAGACCTGGGGACACTGGTAATAAAAAAGATCCTAAGAATATGAAAGTTAATATGACACTTTTAAATTACACTAAAACTTACCATAGCATTTCAATGATACCTTACAAGGTATTTACTTTTTATAATTGTATGCCATATCAAATAGCGGAACAATCATATGACTACGAAGATGCAAAGCTGACAACATATAGTACTAGATGGGCTTATTCAAATTATACTGTTGAAAACAATCTCTATCTACCTATTGCTGATATTGTTAATAGAATTTCAAACGGATCTATACCAAGAGTTACAAGCTTTCAGAATGGCATCGGTAGCATTAACCCACTTGGATTCTTATAATTACTGTTTAAATATTTTTTGTGAATCAATTTTACTCGCGTGAAGAAGCGCTTTCTTGTTTAGACGAATTTTACTCTCTCTATTTAAATAAGCCTATCAAAAATAATCAAGGCGGTATGAAATCGCCACACATGTTTGCAACCTGGGTAATTACAAAAAAGCTAAAACCGGAGATTATAATAGAAAGCGGGGTATGGAAAGGGCAAAGTACTTGGTTGTTTGAAAACGCTAGCCCAGAGAGCGAGATTTATGCAATTGACCCTGTGCCTCAGCTCAGAGAATATACAAGTAAAAAAGCAAAATATCAAACACAAGACTTTTTAGTTACTGATTGGACAGAAGTAAAAGATAAAAATGTTTTAGTATTTTTTGATGATCATCAAAATTCTTTTGAACGGATAAAAAAATGTAAAGAAATTGGCTTTAAAAATATTATTGTTGAAGATAACTATCCATCTTTTCAAGGTGATTGTTATAGCCCTAAGAAAATACTGTCAAATCAAGATTATGTTATTGATGTTAACGGGGAAGTTACATATCACAGTAAGAATTTAAATGATATAGCTTATCTTACTTCAAATTTAGAATTTTATCAAGAAGCATACCCTATATTTACAGATAATTTTACTAGATGGAATACACCTTGGGATGAAAAATATAATACACCTGAGCCACTTTTGTCTGAAAAAGATATAAACAAGTACCCCCTGTTTTTTGATGAAAGAAAAGATTATACTTGGTTATGTTATCTTAAATTAAAATAATATAATGTCGTTCTATTTAAATTTTGAATCGCCAGTTAGTAAAAATACATTACAGCTTAAAGAGCTAAGCTTTAAGCAGTATAGGGAACTTAATAAATATATTCTTAACAACAACAACAATCTTATTGAAGATTATTTTAATAAAATTTTAAAAGAAAACCTTCATTCTAAGCACGATTTTAAAGTTCTATCAAATTTTGATAAATTTTGCTGCTTGTTTATGTTAAGATGTGTCAGTGTTTCGTCAGAGATAGAATTAATAGACAAAAAAACTACAATACAAACTAGCTTAATGAAGTTTTTAAACACATGCTGTAATTTTAAGGCTACTTTCAATAAAGAGATTATTTCAGGCCCATTTAAAATAACACTCGAGATACCAAAAACGTTTTTATTTGATACATTTTTAAATTTATCTAATTTTCTCATTAAAAATGTATCTGTAGATAACGACTTTATTGATTTTACCAATATTTCATTAGATCAAAAAAAGCAAATAGTAGATAGCTTACCTGCAACTATTATGAATGATTTAAAACAGTTTTTTGATTTATTAAATGAAGAATTTGAAGCATTAAAACTTACATTACCCACAATTGAAGAGCCTATTAAATTAAATCCGTTCGATAGTTCTTTAATCGAATTTTTAAAAATAATTTTTAAAACAAATTTAAACGGGTTATACGAAATGCAATATCTGCTTGTCAGTAAGCTAGGGTTTACCCCTGAATATACTGATAATCAAACGTTTGTAGAAAATATTATTTTGCTTAAGCTGTATGAAAGTGAGCTAAAAAAACAAGAAGAAGCGTCTAAAAAATCACCAGGACCTGGATTACCTGGCAAACCCTTTAACGGAGTATAATTAATTTAGTGAGCAGTGCATCTAATTTCTTATCTAAGGTAAAACAGCTATCTCAGCAAAATAAAGTCACTACATTTAGCAGATCTCTAGGTACAGATATAACATTATTACCCCTTTCAATTAAGCAGCAAAAAGACATTATTAAAACTGCATTAGATTTAGCTTTATCACCTATTACCTTCTCTAACGCTACAACTAATATTATTAATAGCAACCTTGAGTCCAAAGCAGCTCTTACAATTTTAGATAAACCACTAGTTTTACTAGCTTTAAGAGCCAACTCCTTAGGACCTATTACCACAGTAGTAGATAACAATGAAAAGGTTGTCGTTGATTTTTCTGCAAATTTGAATTTAAAGGATAAAATTGATTTAACTGCTTTTACAGGGGTAGTAAATGTAGGCAACCTAGAAATTGTACTTAAAATACCTACTTTAGAGGAAGACTATAAAATTAATCTTGAATGTTTATCTAGTCTAGAAGCTAAAAAATCTAAAGATGAAGATAAAGTAAAAGATTTAGTAGGCGAAATTTACATTTATGAGTTAATTAAGTTTATTGACAGTGTTAAGCTTACTGAAGGCACTTCTTCTGAAGAAGTAAAGTTTAAAGAACTCACTGTAAAGCAAAGAGTTGAGACGTTAGAAGCACTACCAATGGTTATTACAGATAAGATAGTAGAAAAAATAACAAAAATTAGGGAGATCGAAAATTTACCATTAAAGGTAGTTGTTAACAATAAAGAAGTTAACCTGACTATAGATTCAGGTTTTTTTACTAGAGAGTAGTTAGAAATCTAAAAATTCCATAAGTATTTAAATCTTATGGATCAAATACAGTTCCAGCAGTTTATAGATAAACTAAATCAAATAGGGGTATCAATTGAACAACTAGTTAAAAACAGTGAAGTTGATCCCAAAAAAGATCCTAAAAAACCCGAATACAGTGCTTTAACTGGTAAAAAAGAATCACGCCTTTCCCCCGGTGAAAAAAAGATAGAAGAAGAAAAGGGTACTATTTATGCTAAAGCATTTAATAAAATGCTTGATGAGTTTGAGCAAAATTTAAAGTCCGGTGAATCTAAAACAAAAGATCTTTTAAAGAAAAATTTAATAAAAGTAAGTTTAGATAGAGTTTCTAATAATGCTATTAATAGTTTAAAAAGAGTGTTTTCCGAGCAACAAGCAGACATTTTAAAGCAAAAAAAGAAAGAGCCGCAATCGGGAGGCGGTGGTGGTATACTCGGGATGCTCGGCGGATTAATGGGTGGTGGTGGCCCATTCGGTGTTTTAATAGCTGCAATTGCTGCAATAGGTGGGGTTGCTATAATTTACATGCTGATAAAAAACATAGATAAGATAGGCAATTTTTTAGCTAAAATAATTCCTGTTATAGGCGATTTTCTAGTAAAGACACTGCCAGTGGCTTTTGAGAGTATAGGTAAATTTTTTGTAAAAATTATACCTACATTAAAGATTGTTTTTGATTTTATTAATAACTTAGTAAAAAATGTATTGTCAGGTTTACCACCGATAATCGATTCTATAGGAAAAATTGTTTTACCAATAATCGAGAAGGTAGTAGATTTTTTTAAATATATAATAGCAAATATACCTCTTGTTTTAGAAAAGTTTTTTGGCGGGGTTAGAGACATAGTAATAGCTATTTTAGATAGATTGCCAGCAATACTACCTTTTGTGGTACAAATAGGTGAAATGATACGGGATGTAGTTTTAAAGCTTATAGATAAATTACCTGAAATTTTAAAAATTATAAGTGATTTTTTACTACCTGTTATAAAAACAATAAAAGATATTGTTTTAGAATTAATACCACCCTTAGAAAGAATACTAACGTTAGTTTTGAAAAAAATAAAAGAACTTGCACCTTATGTAAAGGATATTTTAGTAGCAGCTTTTGAAACACTTAAATCTGTTATTAATAATTTACTCGATGCTATAAAACTGTTAATCCCTTATCTAGGTGAAGCTTTAGTTATTGCAGCAAACGCATTAAAAGATGCAGTCAATGGTGTGTTTAATATATTTGATAAACTTATTGGTTTCTTTGAAAGGGTGGCTACTAAAGTATTAGATACAGTAAAAGATATCTTTCAGAAGTTTTCTGATGGGCTAAAATGGCTTTTAGATTTAGAGCCCACTAGAATACTTGCAACTGCAGGAGCTATAACCACACTAGGATTTGCTATTGCAGGGTTTGGTGCTGCGACACTAGGAGGAGGAGTAGCGTCTGCTGTAGGGGGTTTAGTTGGTAAAGTGGGCGGCGGTGGCCCCACAGAAGTAATACTTAGTTTAGCTAAAAATGCTGAAAATATCGATAAAGCTACTAAAGGAATAGATAGTTTAACCACATTATTAGCTAGTGTTTCCGAGAAAAAATACGGAGATGCATTTAAAGATGAGATGACCAAGGTTAAAGAAGGTATTACAACACTTGCATCTTCGTTAAGCGAAGAGGAGCTTTCGAAACTACGAAAGATTACACAATTAAAAGAGGCTCTCTCTAAACCTATGGCTGAGTTTAACGTTAAAACACAAAGCATTAGAGAAACTTCCAGCAATGTTACAGAGAAGAGTATTAGTAGCTTTAATGATCTGTATTCATCTACTACTTCACTTGATAAAAACGTAGTAGAATTGACTGCTGTTTTAAAAGAAATTAAAGGCAAATTTAGTCAATCGATAGAACTGCAGCAAAAACAAACAACATTAGCGTCTACTAGTGTAGAAAAGTTGCAAGATATTAGCGACAAAAAATCTGCTTCTTCTAATGTTGTTGTAAGTAATAATAATAGTAATATTGTGTTTAGTGAAAAAGGAGCATCTAACCTAGAATTTAGAAGAGACTTTTCTAATAGGTTTGGAACACTTCAAACTTAAATAATAATTTATGGATCACGTATTTTCAATAGCTAGAGTAAGAGATTTTAATACTTTTTCACAAAATAATAACGTTGATGTTGAACCACCTTTATTAGTATCACCAAATAACACACCTTTAGGCTCTGGTATAGGTAAAAGCTTGGCGACACCACAAGGCGGAGTAGTAGACGTTGTTTCTGATTTTTACTGGACTTATTCTAAATTAAGAGAATCAAGACAAGAAGTACCAAAAATAATTTTAACAGAAAGAAAACTTAAAACCAATGCTTTAATATCTCAGCTCAAGTATTCTTTAGGAGCGTCTGCAGATAATATTAAAGGTATAGTTAATAATTTGCCAGATGGTATTAAAAATCCCCTTTACAATTTTATAAACCAGGTCAAGCAAAGCGATGCCGGTAAAAGCCTAGGTAATTCATCCGATGCTGTTAAAAGTAAAATAAATCAAATTGATTTTTTACAGGATAATAACTCAATTTACGACAAGAATCCCTATCTTCTGCCCTATCAAAATTTATATATAACAGAGCCTACTGGATGGCAATTCTTAATACCTTATTTTGAAAACTATAACAATTCTCAAAGCAACACTTTTGCTTCAGATGCTAATAATCCCGTACTCGGGTTACTGCAAAAAGGTGCAGATCTTGTGGGCGGTGTTGCTGAGATAACTAGCGTACTAAGAAACCCTACACAAATATCTTTTACAGAAAAAACAAAATTTTATAATTACCCAACCGAAGGTGAAGAGCTTTCATTTTCATTTCCCCTAATTAATACAGGCAGTGCATCATTTAATGACGTAATTAAGAATTGGGAATTATTGTTCTTATTACTTTATAATAATAAACCATCGCGTAAAAACGTTGCAATTATCGATCCACCAGTAATTTATCAAGTAGAAATACCTGGTGTTAAATTTTTACCATTTTGCTATATAGCAGGAATTAATATTAATTTTAAAGGATCTAGACGTGAACTTTCTTTTGAATTATCTACTATAGACAGTCTAAGCGTTGATAAAACTACAGAAAGTCGTAAAGGTGGTCCAGGGCAACTAAGATTAGATACAATTAAAAAGACAGTAAGAGGATTTTCTAACATATCTACAGTAAGAAATATTACTACAATTATTCCAGACGCATATGAAATACAAATATCCTTAAAAAGTTTATTGCCTGACACTAAGAATTTTATGTATTCTGTTTTAAATAAAGAGCCGGTAGTATCTGCAAGCACGCTCTCACCTAATGTTAATAGCATTCTCAATCCATTCTCTAAGACACAACAAAACAATCAAGAATCTATTAACCTTAGATCAGTAGATACTAATATTTTGTCACCTGATATAAACACTTCTAACAGTTAATGGTTTGTCTAATTGTATTTTTTAATAAGTATTCTTATGGAAGGCGACTATCAAAATAGTATTTCATCTCTACCACCGCTAAAAACAACTAGATATGAAAATATATTTAAATTATATAAAACAGAAGATAATTTTTACTTTTACAATCTTTTACAATCAATATACTTACCCGAAAACATAGACGAAACTACGATTTATTATCAACAGGCAACCACAAAAATGCCTTGGACAGTGATTAGTTACAACGCATATAAAACTACAGATTTATGGTGGTTAATATGTTTAGCAAACAATATTTTTAATCCTATAAAGTTTCCGGAAGAAGGATCTTTAATTAAAATTATTAAACCTCAGTATGTTACTCAAATTTTAAACGAAATTTCAAATAATTTAATTTAATATGTCTACTTCTATTATAGATTTTGATACTATTATTAATTCTTCGAAATTTAGATTTAAAGTAGGATTGTTTAATACCGATAATAGATATCAAGAATTAAAACCCGGCGCTATAAAACAATTAGTAATAGAAGATATATTTTTTAATTATTTTCACAAAGGTTATATTATCTTAAACAATACATTTGACGCAGTAGAAAGAGTTTCAGGAATTACTGTTGGATCTAACCCCTCTTCTCTTAAACAACAGCAAGGAAGAGGGTTTATTTTTAAAGGTGATTCTAGAGATATTCTTTCTATAGATATAATGCCTAAACTCGATGAACAGCCTTTTTCATCAAAAAATTCTAAACAAGGTGATGAGATATTTAGATTGTTTTTTAATTTTGCTATCTATAATTCAGAAGAAATACCCGGTGAAAACGCAGGAGAAAAATTTAAAAAATTATTTTTTTGGGATCTTTATTATGAACTTTTACTTGAAAAAAATTCATATTTTTCAACAGGAAATTATGTAAGTTTATCCGGTAATAATGCAGATAATACAGAAAGAACAGTCTTTACCGGTGATGCAGTAAAGAATTTTTTACAAGAATTCTTTTCTCCAGAAGACGGACTACCTATTACAATAGGTGAGCCGTTTGATCAAGGCAGTACTAACGTGTTTTTTTCAGCGCCCGCAAAATTTAAAGGTATTGATTGCTTAGAGTATCTTTTATCAAGACATGTATCTTCTGCAGATTCGAATTACGACAGAGCTTTTTTAAGATTAGGGAGAGGAAATCCCGTATTTAAATTCGAAAGCTTAAAAGACATATTCTCTAAATCAGTAAGTGTAGATTCTAGCGGAATAAAGCTCGGCGAGTATTATTTAGAAACCTTTAAAATCGGTACATACTCTGATGTGAATAATGAATATACACTTGAAAAATTACAATTTACACCTTCCAATGCATTATTTTTTCAAAAATTTGGTACTATTCAAAATTTTTCTTACGATTTTATGCCAGGGCTTTATTCTCAACAAGAGATAGCTACCTTTCTCGTGCATAGCTATGATTTTGATGATAAAACGTTTTCTATAGAAGAAGAACGCAACACTGCATCTAGTTCTCTGAGTACATATAACCAAAATTATGTATTACCTTTCAGTAAGTATGCAAAACAAAGCGCGTATTCGAATTTTTTAATTGGAAAATACAGGGAAGAAAATAAAAACGTTAAACATTCTTTTACAGTTTCCGATAACCCCAATCAAAGATTAAATGCCGGTAGAAATAGTGTTTTGTTTAATAGTATATTTCTCAATAATACGGTTTTATTTAAAGTTCCAGGATCTACCCATAGAGAAGCTGGTAAATTTATAGGTATAGATAGAGATGGGTCTTATGAATACACAGATTTCGATAATAAAATGTTAGGCGTATACTTTATAGTTGAAGTCAAGCATATTTTTTCAGGCGGTGACTATTATAATGAGCTTAGATGTATTAAAACATATTCTTCAAAAGATATTTTTATTAATAAGGAAAGCAAATAATGTTAAAAACAACAACAAAAACTATTTATCCTGATTTAGTTGATAACCCTATCTGCAATTCAATAGAGTTTATAAAACTTTACTCAAATTATCTTGAAAGTATTGGTAGTATTAGTTCACCTCTTTCTTCTAACAACAGTACTAGCACCTCTTATTCAGTTAATGTTAAGCTAGATGCATATTTCTCTAGCAATGCAGATAAGGGAAGAATTTCTTCTATAACTAACGAAAAATTAACAAGTAATAGTTTAGCTGTTAATAGCTCTATTATACCTATAGGTAGCAGAGTAGACATACCAGGTGCAGGTCAAAGAATAGCAGACGATATCATACCTCAGGTAATTGAAATCACAGGTAACGTGCCAGTAATATGTCTATTTTTTAATACTAAGGAAGAAGCAACATCATTCTTAAGAGCTAATAGTAAAGAAGTAACAGTTACCGTTACACCGCAAAATATTCCTCAACAGGTATTGCCATCTAAAAAGCAAAAAGGTATAGAATCAGAAGCTAATTCTTTCGACGCCGGTGATCTATCATTGCAGATGTCTTTAGCTTTAAATTATTGGAAAGCTTTAAGATCTGGTGACCCTGTAACTAGCTTAAAAAAGTTTTACTTACAGTTAAATAATACGGTTTTTAATGACCTAAACAACGATTTTATTTTTTATTGGTTTAAAAAATTTAACAACACATTAAATGAAATAAAAGATTCATTATCTTTAAAGTTAGACTCTGTTTTAAGCGGTCCTAGCGATAGTGTAGGCAGTATTGTAAATAGCAAAATTAAATTTAATGATAATGTATCACCTTATTTTGATGTTTTTTGTAGTATGGGAGGGCCTAATCAATTACCTGCTTCAGTATTAAATAAATTAAGCGCTGTTTCTAGAAGTGTTTATGATGATTTAAATATTAAAACAACATCGCTGCAGCGAAATAATTTAATTAACATTCAAAAAGTTTCAGAAGACGACGCACTAACAAATCTAAAATCCGATACTACAGTAGCTCACGGTACTAATCTTGTAACTGACTATAAATTTTATTTAGATTTCTATAATAACTTAAGCAGTCTTGTTAGTATCTTAACGGATAAATTTAAAAACACCCTGCCTTACATTGCGTTTTTTAGTAATTTTAACGATAATACAGCTTACAATCCTAGAGATACTTTAAAAAACATTCAAAAAATAGAAAATATTTATTTTCAAAAAAATATAGAAAACAAAATAGTGCAGTTAGATCTCTTACAAAATATTTCTATACCTTCATTAAAGGATAAAACGATAAAAAGCTCTCTTAATGTAAGCGTTGCAACAACAAGCAATACAAAAAACACGCAATCTATAAACAATACATTTCTTAATAAAGAAAATGATACTAGACTACCGATACCTGTATCTAATTCATCATCTGCAAAAGCTAAAAACGCAGCATCCGTAAATAAAGTTAAGGAACCCAATGCTAAATTAGTTAATTTAAACTCCAATATTCAAAAACAAGGTCTAAAAGAGTCAAAAAACGATAATAACATGGCATCTACTGTTGCTAATAATGAGAAAACCACACAAAAACCTACTCTTGATACACCTAACACTCTACCGTCTAAAAACTCATCAGAATTTTCTAGTATTGGATCAATCGCTACAGGGCTTCAACCCGGAGATCCTAATATAAGTGCTTCGCTTTCTAATATTGAACAAGCTAAAAACGTTGCTTGTGACTTCAAACTACCTGAACCGCCAGATATAAATTTTGATTTACTTACAAATTCAAATGTCGACTTTAATCCTACTTCTCTATTATCAAAATTAGGGGGCTTTTCGTTTAATCTGCCTAAGCTAGACGGTTTTGTAAGTTCACTTACTTCATTAATACCAAATTTTAATGAATTATGGAAAGGATTTAATTCAAAGCTATTTGACTGTAAAAATAAAAACGATTATTAGTCAATTACCTCAGCATCAATAATTTTAGCACTCTTATTCGCGCTGTCTATTAGCATTTTAAATACTTGTTCTCTAGTAGCCAGTAGTTTATTTTGACTATCAACTTCTTTTAATTCTTTTCGCGACGCTATATCCATCTCTTTGGCTTTTATAACTGTATCATTTCTTTTGTCCGTAACTATTATCTTGTTGAGTGTCTCTATAGCAGTTGCCGTAGCACCAATAAGCTCAGCAAGAGACCCTACATCCTTGCTCTCAGGAGCAGAAGATATGTAATCCTTCACATTTGACACAACTTCAATACTCTCCTCTACAAGTTTACCTGCTTTTTCAATAACAAACTTTTCCATATTTTCTTTTGTTAGCGGATTCTTCTCTTTTTCTGCTTGTTTTGCTTTTTCAGTCGCGTCATTAAGCTGTGACAACAAATCACCGACCATTTCATTAAGCTCTTCGCTCATAATAATATTTATTTACTATTGATTTTTATAAACTCACTTTTATAATCGAAATATGTATAATAATAAGATTATTAATGAAAATGATCCTAATTTAAAGTTTTTACCTGTCTTAAAGTTTAAAAAGATACATGAGCTTGCAAAATTACCGTTTAAAAATCATGAATCTGATACAGGTTACGATGTTTATTCTATAGAAGATAAGATAATCCCTGCAAAGGGTAGCGCTATAGTAGATGTTGGGCTTAAATTTGCATCTATACCAGAAGGCTATTGGATTAAAGTCGAATCTCGTAGTGGATTAGGTTTTAAGCACGGAATTATGGCGCATCCAGGTATTATTGACAGTGGCTACAGAGGCGACGCAGGAGTAAAACTGTATAATCTTACAGATACCGATTATCAAGTCAAAGTAGGTGATAGAGTCGCGCAATTCGCTCTTTATTTTACACTCTCTATGCCTGTTGAATGGGGTGAAGTAGAAGAATCTCAAAGAGGTGAAAAGGGTTTTGGTTCTTCAGGTAAATAATGAAAGTAGATTTTAATAATTTATGGGTTGAAAAGTATAGACCTAAAACTTTAGATGATTTTATAATATCTGATACTAATAAAGCAATTATAGAGTCATTTAAAAACAAAAAAGAAATACCTAACTTATTATTTACAGGTACTCCAGGCTTAGGTAAAACATCTCTAGCTAAAATTATTGTTAATAGTATTCTAGAATGTCAATACCTTTATATTAATGCTAGTGATGAAAACGGTATCGATACCATTCGCAACAAAGTTACTAGCTTTGCACAAACAAAAAGTATAGACGGCTCTATTAAGGTTATAATATTAGATGAAACGGATGGGCTGTCACCAGATGCACAAAGAGCTTTACGTAATACAATGGAAGAATTTGCAAAAATTACAAGATTTATACTTACTGCTAATTATAGATACAGAGTAATACCACCTTTACAAAGCAGGTGTCAGAGTATCGACTTAACCCCACCGCTTGAAGGTGTTGTGAAAAGATGTGCATCTATACTAAAAGCAGAAAAGATAGAAATTGATCAGTCGCAAAAAACAATTTTATTAGATTTTATTAAATCTAATTACCCCGACCTTAGAAAATGTATTAACGAGATGCAAAAGCATTCAAGTACAGGAAAATTAATCTTAGATAACATAAAGAATAATGAAGTGCTAGACCTTATCTTTAATGAAATAAAAAAGAAAAACATTATCTTATTAAGAAAAGCATTAATAGAAAATGAATCAAAATTTAATAACGACTATGTTACGTTATTAAGAAATTTATTTAATTTTATTGACAGTAATGAAAAAGATTTAAAGCTTAAAAAGCATTTTTTATTAGTAATTGCTGAGCATTTATATAGAAGCAGTTTTGTAGTAGATCAAGAAATTAATTGCTATAGTTGTTTAATTAATTTAGCTAATTATTAGCGCTTAGGTAAATATGCTGCTGTATAGCTGGCTGGGTCTTTATGATTCACAGCAGGTGATGAAGGTATTGAAACATTTTTATTTAAAAGTGATCTATCTCCTGTATCCAGTTTTCCACCAATATCTGATTTTCTAGTTTCACCAGGCTTAAGAAAAGGAACTTCTTCCGCTTCATCCTTAACCTTTTTAGGTTTAATGTTAACTCTCTTTGAAGGATCATTTTTCTTAAAAATTTCAGGGACTTCAGGTAAATTTGGGTACGAACTTACAGGTTCTAATAATCTGCCAGGGACTGTCACGAAATCCATATACCTGCCAGGTGCAATCTCTGAAGTAATATCTACATTTACTTCTGTACCGGTATAATCTGTATTACCGGCTCCCATGACATTAGGACGTACATTCTTTATTGCAGAAATTCTTAGATTAAGACCGCTATTAATCATGCTCTTAATTTTTTCTTGTGTATTGGTGCCTAACGACTTAAACCACGGATCTGACAGCGCATCTTTCATAAAAACCACTACATCTCCCGCTAAAAACCCGCCATTAGTAAATCTTTGCAATGCTGATTCGTATAGTTTAACAAACTTCTTGTTCATTTAAATTATTTATTGTTTTACTTACTAGAAAACCATTTTTAAAAGAATAAAAGTAATATAAATAACTATGTGGCTAATATTAATATACAGACAATAGCGCAGCCAGAAAGGACACAGAGCGATTATACATACACCGACTTAAAGCTTGATCTTCAACTAGGTTATACAAAAAACAATGAATTTTTGAAGAGAAGAGAGATAAAAGATATTCAAATAGATTATGACTACGCAGCTATACGTAATTCAATATACAATTTAGTCACTACAGTACCCGGTCAAAGGATATTAAATCCAGAATACGGGCTTAATTTGCCAAAATATCTTTTCTTAAGGATTAGTGAATCAGTAGCGCTAAGCATAGGTAATGAAGTCTTAGCGGGTATAACTGCTTTTGAGCCTAGAGTCACAGTTCAAAAAATAAATGTTATTGCTGACGAAGCAAACCAACAGTATATAGTAGAATTAATATTATCTATGACAAACATAGATAATTCTAGCTTCATATTAGTTGGAACATTAAGTAATTCAGGATTCTTTTTAAATGAATAAAATATATGGCCAATAATTTTAATAATTATGAAATACCTACAGACGGGTATGTGGCTTTTGATGCTAAAAGTTTAAAAAGCTTAATTACTACTCGGTTAAATACAAATAATTATTTTACTGACCAGAATTTTGAAGGCAGCAATATTTCTTCTATAATTGATATTATAGCTTATGCGTATAACGTGCTTATTTTCTATCTTAACCGTACTAGTTCTGAGAGTACTTTTACTACCGCCGAGCTTTATGAAAATATTAATAAAATAGTTAAGCTTATAAATTACAATCCTATAGGTAATCAAACCCCCGTACTATCTTTTCTAGCTACCGGTCAATCAGCATTACTACAAGGTATATATACTATACCTAGATATTCCTTTTTTACTGTTAACGGTATATCTTATTCTTTTAATACAGATGTTACGTTTGCAAAGAGCACGTCTTTAGTTGAAGCTCTTACCGATTTGCAAGAAAACAATCTACTCTTTCAAGGCAAGTATTCAGAATACCCCCCTTATACCGCGGTGGGTGAGCCATTTGAATTAGTTACAATAACGTTAGTAGATACAAACGGCGATAATATATTAATTGATCATTTTAATATTGATGTTTATGTAAAAGATAATACGGTCACTACACCAAAATGGGAAAAATGGTCACCGGTACAATCTTTATTTTTAGAGCGTGCAGATTCTAAGGTTTATGAAATTAGATTAAACGAAAATCAAAGGTATGAAATTAAATTTGGTAATAATGTAACTGGCAAACAACTAAATGTAGGTGATGAAGTTGCTATTTACTATTTAAAGTCTGATGGTACTAGAGGTGAAGTAAGTGCAGGTCTTTTAAATAATAATAAGCTCTTTTTCTATAATACACCCAAATTTAATACAGTATTAAACGATACTATTGCGCAAAACCTTAACTTACTTACACCGGCTCAAGCAAGCCTTATAGATTTTACAAACATCGACGATTCTACTCCTTTTGTATCTATAGAAGATACATCTAGTATAAAAAGTAATGCAATCAATACTTTTAGAAGCCAGTATAGACTTATAACATCAGACGATTTTACTAACTTTCTTTTTAAAAATTATAGTAACATTATTTCATCTGTAAAAGCTGTTAATAATTGGGATTATCTATCTGAACACGTAAAATATTATTTTGATCTCGGGGTAACACAACCAAATCAAGAAAGTAGAGTTCTTTTTAACCAAGTTAAGTTTTCTGATTCTTGCAATTTTAATAATGTCTATATATATGCAGTACCAAAATTAGAAAAATTAACATCAATTACATCTAGAGCAAATTATTTAAATTCTGCTCAAAAACAATTAATTATGAATAATCTTCAGCAAGTAAAGCTTACTACTGCTGAAATAGTTATTAACGACCCCGTATATATGGCTATAGATATCGGTGTAAAATACACAGAAGAAATATTATCACCGTCTGTCTCTGAAAATTCTTTTCTAGAAATAACAAGAGATATTACTGCTAAAAAAAATCCTGAAGCTTTAAAACAGCAAATATCTGATGTTTTTAGTAATTATTTTTCAACTGTTAACGACAATTTAGGTCTTTTTATAAGTTTAACAGATATTACGAATCAAATTTTAGCTCTTGATGGTGTTAAATCTATTAATACAGTTAGAAATGAAAATGGTAGATCAATTTTAACACCTGGTATAAGCTTATTAATCTATAATCCCGTTTATTCTTTTAATGACATTCAAATAACTACTCAAGATCTTAAATTACCGTTTTTTAAATTTCCATATTTAAATAATAAACTAGATTTTAAGAATAAGATAACAATCATTACACCTTCTATACAGTCTATTACTAAGGAGTATTAATGGCTCAGAGTGTTAATTACACATACGTATATTTTGATATACGAGACTATTCTAATACCAGGACATTGTCTTCCTATACATTAAGCAATACTCCTTTAAAATTTACACCTGTTTTAGAAGGCGCAGAATTATTTAAAACTGATGATTTATCTAACAAAAAGGTATTTTGGGATTTCGGTGACGGTGAAACATCCAATACATTTTCTCCCGTACATCAATATAAATGGCCTGGAAATTACACTGTAAAATTAACTGTATTTGGTAAAAACGGCAATGCATATGATAGCTCTTTTTCACCTACAGTGCAGATTTACGATTTTATATATGATCAATTATTATTTGAAGACTATACAAAATTTATATATGATGTTCCTGCTAGCAAAATAGTTGACCCGCTCATTATAAAAAGACATAACAGTTGGCAATCTTACAATGCATTGAGCGGATCAGGATATACATTATTTTTATATGCTTCTGGTGCTTATGGTGAATACTTAGATGTTAATATAGCTCAAAGTGATAAATGGTCCCATTTAAGAGCATTAAGTAGATTCTATCAACTTCAACAAATAGGGGATAATTTTGAATTAGTAACAGTAGATAGAGTAGTAACTTCTAATACAGAAATTTACGCAAGAATAAACCAAAATAAAAAAATAGAAATCTGTGGTAAAGATGATGAAGGTAGTGTTTTTTGTGGTACTACAGGGTCCGCTAGTTTTTACTATGTTGATGATGCAGCTAAAAACTACACATCACGCGACGCACCAATCTTTATTTTTGCATCTTTTGATAATTCTAAATTTAATGACAAATATACACTTTATAATAATTCTTATGAATATATTCCATATACGGAATTTGGTTTTCAAAATTTAAAACCAGCAGTAATGCCTATAATCAAAGTAAGACATAACCCAGCTCAATCATTATCAATCACTAGCAATGGTATCGATGGTGAAGGCGCTCTTTCTGCAACTAATTTTAATATGCCAGTTATAAGCTGGCAAAACACTGAAATTCCGTTTGTTATTAGAATGAAGGATGATGAGAACTATACAACAAAAACATATCCACCTCTTTCCTCTTCATCTGTCGTTACGTACGTGCAACCACCTACAGGTTATAATTTAAAAATAGGAATAGCTAAAAACGAAAATAATATATTATCTCCTGTCACTGGCGTAAAATTTTATGAGGATTTTAATGACGAAATTCCTCAATCGATAGGAGCATTTTATAAAGGGTATTTTACTGTTAACGAACCTACTACAAATTGTATTTTAACAGCTTCTATGGTAATAGAAGACCCTATTTCATTTCCAAAAGATACTCTAGTCGGCTGGATAGCAGTACCACAATACAATTTATTATTAAGATTTTTCAGACAGCAAATATATAGCTTTTGTCCTGGTTTCTTAACATTATCTATATCTGCATCCAACAAATACTTTGATGCAAGACAAAATAGAAATGTATATTCTATTCAAGTTTCTACCTCCGGTTCAGGCAAAGGTGATGAATATACTACGTGGTTTGCTGATGGTACTAACGATACTCTAATTAAGTTTGATGTTAATGGAGCACTATTATCATCATTCTCACTTTCTTCATATCCTCTGCTTACTAATACAGGTATTGTATCTACTAATCTATTGTCACCTGAACTCGAAAGCGCTGCACCCGGTAGTATGGCGATGGATGGTAATGGCGATGTATGGATAGCACTTTTTGACTCTGTATCAGCTATAAAAATTGATGCAATCGATGGCTACATTAAATCTGTAGCCTACCCTAACGTGAGTAATATAGTATATGCTCTTAGTTCTGATTATAATATACCTTCTTTAAGCGGATTTGCGGGTGAAAATATACTTTTACCTTCATCAGTAGAAACAGATGTACAGAATAATGTATGGGTCTCTTATACACACCCTATATCAAATTTTGTTGTAAAGTATGACCCTTACGGTACTTTATTAAAAGTTATTCCTTTCCCTACACTTATATCGCCGGTAGAGATATGTGTAGATAGAAATAAATTTGTTTGGATAACAGCATATAATTTAAGTAAAACAAATGTAAAGACTTTAACCGGGAGAGATGATTATCTTTATAAATTTGATTCAAACGGTAATTTAATACCCGGGTATCCGAAGACTGGTTTTAGATTAATAGGTAATATTACTGTAGACGGTAAGCAAAACGCTTGGGTTGTGCAGAATCGTGATACACTTACAAGAATTGATGGCGGTACTGGAGCTATAACAAACTTTATAGGCGGATCAGGAAACTTTACAAACTATATCGGCAGTATAGGCGGCATAGCTTGCGATTCTTCCGATTTCGTTTGGGTAATAAACAATTTTAATAAAAAAATGTATTTTATAGATACTACCTTACCTTCTGTAACCGGAGCAAACTTATTACCTAATGTAGACCTCGCTTTTCCTAATATTACAGTTAATGAATTATCAACATTTGAAGATAAGCTCTTCCAGGCATACGGCGACTGGTTAGGCGGAAGATGGGTCAACAAGTATGTAAATACTAATACAATAACAAGAACTATATCTGGTCAATCTACACCGTTTAACATATATCCTACTTCCGGAGAGTATAATATTTCTAAAGTAAATGAAGATTTTAACGCTCAAGAATTTTACAAGTCACTTATTTTTACTGAATCTTTAGAAGATAAAAATAGATTTTTTGATGACTTCTTGGGGACTATTGTAGGTAATGTAAGTGCACAACCTTATGAATTAGGAAAAACTATTTATGAAAAAATAGCAAACTATGTTAATAATAATTCTGATATTGATAAATGTAACTTAGATCAACTAGTTTCATTTTGTAATGAACTTTCTATTCAATTTGAGCAATATAACTATCCATTTCCTCCACAGTTAACGAGATTGGTTAACTTATTATCTATTAAGCACAAAAATCTATGGGGCGATACAAATAAATTTGCAGAAGCTTTTAACAATAGCTTAGGTACAGTAACTAATCCAGTTAATATAGGTACAGAGCTCAATACATTAACTAGTTCAATATCTTCAGGTGTTCCGTTAGTCGCGTACGAAGTATTTTCAGATATCTATAAACTTGTTAATACAGATTTAATTTATAAAGGTAATACCCCTACACCATATAATACATTAATTCCTCTTTCGAGCTATAGTTATGATTGGGGATGGGGATTAATTGCTCCTAATAAACTATCTGGTAGTGAAATTTCTGATTATTATAAGTTTTATGAATACGTTTATGTACCCGACAACACAATTTTTAACAATATTATTGATTGGAATAATAAAATGACCACGCTTCAGTTTAATAACAGTTCTTTTAAGAACTGGTCAGAAGACAACGGTATTATGCAAAATATGATTAGCTACGAGCTTACTAAAGGATTACGCCTGTTTCTTAGTGGTAGTAACATAGTATATAACAATTAAATACTTACATGTCAAATTCTAGCAGATTTATTGATGAAAGATTATCTGTTTCAATAACATCCTTTGAAAAGCCAAATAATCCGGTAGATGCTAATTCACCATTAACTTTTCAAGAGTGGCTAAAATATAACACCAACCTTTTTACTAATGCTGATGACTTTTTAAATAGATATCAGTCTTACTTAAACAATTGGTATGAAGTAAAAAATTTATCTAAAAAAGATCAAGTAGATACGTCTAAGCTATTATACACATCTCTTATCAATGAAATTGTATTGTCTTTTACATCATTAGAAGAAAAAAGATTTTTAAAAAATCTCGATTATACTAATAATAGAGACCTAGCTATAGCTATACCGTTTTTTGCAAAAAAAATAAAAGATATCTGTTTGTATTACAGTACATTACGCGACGATACAAAATCTGCTACAACTAGATATAATTTAAAAGGATCTAATTTTGGCATAGGTAAATTGATTTATAATGAAATATCTAAGAGCTTAGAGACAGATGACCTCACAGAACTAACCCGTACATTAAACTTAGATTTGTCCGCTTTAAAAAACAATCTTATTATTGATGTAGAGGACTTATACGACACTTATACCAACTATCTAGATATAAGCCCAAGTAAACCCGCGTCAGCTTATGATGTTAGCGTAGGGGAACGAAATGATATGTTCAGTTTCAATCAATATGATATCGACCCCACTTTATTTTTAAATTTCAATCAAAGTATAGTCACTGCTATATCTTCATATCCGTTCTTTTTGCTAGAGCTAGGTAATAATAATTTTTCTATTGATCCTCAGCTAACCCCATCACAATTAAATTATCTAAAAGATAGCAATTTTATTAATACTGTAAACACAGAAGTACAGGAAAATTTAAATCTAAATTTAATTAAAACAGGTATTGAAAAATTTATAGGTACTGATTTTTATTACGTATCTACAGGCTCGACAAGCAGCGAAATACTTTCCGGAATGCTTTTTTCCGCTAATAATGATTTTGCTAATTATTTAAATAAAAGGTACCCTTCAGTAGCTGCAGTACCGAGTACCGAATATATAAAAACTGCAAAAGAAATAGGATTATTCTTTAAGCCTGATAAAATAGGCCTATCCGTTTTTAATAATTTTGGATTAAGATACAAGATCGACACAACTAAACTCAAAGAAAACACGATATATATTTTTCCTGATCCTAAGAAATACGGTAATGTATCTGGGCTTACAGAAGAAGAATTTTTTACTCCAATAGATTTCTATGAATTAAGCTATTTTTTAAAAACAGATTTCTCAAATCAGTTTAAATTTGGTGATCCGACCACACATTCTTACTATCAAACTTTTAGAGGATATGAAAGCAGAGACCAGACGCTAAATACTGCAGTTCAGGGAGTAATAAGATATACAGATCCGCAAGAATTTTTTAAAACTGATATTAGAAACATTTGGGCTAACGCTGATATATACCCAGCTATACCACAGAATGAACTACCTATAGATTTAAGAAATGAAAAGCTTTTATCAAAATTTAAAACCGTTGTACAATATAAAAACGATATTTACGGCAATGAATATATCTTATTTAAAGATATTAATCCTCAAAAAGCGTTAACAAATGTGCGTAATAATAATGAGCTAGATATTCTTAAATGCCTTGCATTAGATGGGCATTTATTTTTTGACCCTATATCAGGATTTAAATTTAACTACGATGTGATTAATGATAATCTCGGCTATTCAGGCGTTACATTAAAAACCACACTTAATATACCCCCGGGATCAGGATATTTTGCTAACCCTTCTTCTTATAATCTAGGCATACCCAGATTTTTCTTATCAGGATCTATTGATCCTGTAATTTCATATAGAATGCAGCCAGAAACTTTTTGTGATGCAATTATAAAAGATGAATATATATGCTCTGAATACGACGGTACAACTTTTGTATCTGCTGATAGTACACTTTTAGTAGATTTTCCATCAGACAGCCCTGATTTCACAAAAGATATCTTAGTTTATTATTCTATTTTAGTAGACGCAGGCGCCACTCCTTATGATGCCAATTATAGACCTTCTTATGTTAACCCCGCAATATTTACGTACGTGCCTCCATATTCTGCTGTTAACCAAGTTAACGGGTATGTTTATACTATTAATGGCGTATCACCGTGCGCTAACGGATTAGACTTCAACGTATCTTATGTCGAGGACAATAATTTTCTAAATTACAAAGTACCATTAAGAGAAACAACCGTTATTGAAGGAATTACTGGTTTAGATAAAAAGAAATCGTTATTTGATTCTAAATTTAAAGAATTAGGAGATATGTATTATAGAAATTCTAATTCTTCTATTATATTACCACTTTCTACAGCATTAAGCGGGGTTATTGCAAGATATAATGATGAAGTAGCTAATGAAATTAATAACAATATTATTAATTTTGATGTTGTATATGATGTAATACAATTTGAGACTATTAACTATCTAGCTTTTGTAAAAATACAGTTTGACTACGATACAAACCAAATAAAGAGTGTTGTCGCTAACGATTCTTATTTCTTAAAAGGAATATATTCTAATTTTGAAAAATTCTCAACAGTTTGGTTTAATGAGACTGAAAATAATTTTATTTTCTGTAAAACCGTTATTTTTTATGATCTTAGTGCTACAAACTATAAAATGATATATCCTGAAATTTACTCTCTAGATGTAGATACACTTAAGACCACTAAACTATATCCTCTTATTGATACTGAAAAATTAACCTATTATGATTTAAAAGACTTCTCATTATTAGAAAAGAATATTAATGTTAATATAGTAGAAATAGAGAAACCACTACTCAATTTCGATAATGAAACAGGTACCTACTGTATTAGTTATCTTGGCAAAGATATTTCAGAAATATTTTATATTTTTAAAACGTACTTTAAATATATAAACGGTAAAATAACTAATATTAATAATTCCATGTATAAATTAGTTACCGATGTAAATAGTACTAACTTTTCTAATTTTGCCGCAGTTGTATCTGGCGAGTATTTAGATAAAAATATATTTACATTTAACGGTTATGCTCCTCCAGGAGAATTAGATACTCAAAAAGGAGTATTCATTTTTAAACCTTATTCTTAATATGTATACACTCTCTACATTAGATAAATCATCAGTATTATATTTCTATGAAACCATAGACACTTCTAAAGATTTTATAGTCACTTTTGAGTATGCTTTTTTTGGATATGCTCTATCAGGTTATTATGGATTTAGCTTATTTTTTGTTGATGCTAATAAAGAGCTTGCTGGAGGCGGCCCGGGGCCTGCTCTAGGTGTAGCAGGGTTAAGAGCATTAACAGGAGCTTCTACAGTAGATTTTCAAGGATCGCAAAATTGTCAGCTTGCTATAGGTTTCGATTCTACCGGTGAGTTTGGTTCAACCAACCTTACACCTACTATAAGTGGATTTGCATCGCCCTTACCTAACACTATTACTTTAAGAGGCGGTACATCACAAGATTTCTACCCCCTATATAGAACAGAATCATTATCTAGTTCTGCTTTTTCAGAACCCTTTCAGCTTTACAGGCAAATACCAAAAACAATCACTCCTAATGTAGACCCATCTAAAGAACCATTACCGTCATTTAGAACTTTTAGAGTCAGAATTACCGATTTAGGTACTAGAGTTGTAATAGATCATAAGATAAAAGATAGGTTCATTAATATAGTAGACCATAAATTAAACTATTCTATATCACCAACAGTATTTCCTGCTATTGGTTATAGCTTTGGTCCCATGAACTTTCCAACTGATATTAATGCAGCTGTATTAGCTATAAAGAGTATTAACGCTAATGCATTTTTCCTGACACCCACACCAACACCTTCTATTACACCCACAAATACTTCTACACCATCTAATACACCTACTATTTCTGTTTCACCGTCTCTTACACCTACACTTTCATTAACACCCTCAGAAACACCCACAAACACACCAACAATTTCATTAACCCCTACAATTTCTATAACCCCAACAAACACTAGTACACCTACTGAGACACCTACAAACACACCAACACCAACAAATACACCAACATACACTAGAACTCCATCCGTTACCCCTACATATACCTTTACCCCTACATACACACCTACTTTTACAAGATCACCTTCACCCACACCTACTACTACAAGAACGCCCACTAACACTCCTACAGTGACAAGAACAACAACTAACACACCAACAAATACAAGAACGCCCACTAATACTCCTACAGTGACTAGAACACCTGGCCCTACACGTACGAGTACACCTACGAACACCTCTACACCAACAGTAACTAGAACCCCTACTATTACACCGACAAATACTAGAACGCCTACCGCAACACCTACTATGACGCCGTCACCTAAAGCTGCTCTTTCATTTACATCTACCGGTGGTATTGCAATACCCTCTTTCGGTATAGCAACTCCCTACCCGCTTAATATTAATGTCTCTGGTGTACCTAGCAATGCATATAATATTACTGTTACACTTAATAATTTAACTCATAGCTATAATGAAGACTTAGGAATACTTTTAGTTTCACCTGCAGGTGTTGCTACTTTGCTTTCTTATAATACAGGAGAAGGAATAGGAGATACGCCAATAACAGTTACCTTCGATCAATTAGCTTCTCAAGTATGGGATGGTACTTCAGCAGGTACATTTAAACCATTTACCGCATCTAGTGAGGTAGACTTTGATCTGATAAATGGATGCCCTGCAGGGCCGTATGTTGCTAATTTAGGCGTATATAATAATGCTACACCAGCAAATATTAACGGTACTTGGAAATTATATATAGAAGACTTTACTCCTAGAGATTCAGGTACTATAGTCAGTGTTACTATAACGATTTACTACTATTGATTTTTGCTGACTATCTAATAAAATAATTTAGTGAAAAGAAAAATTACTAAATCTAAAGCTGTATCTAAATCTTTAACTAAATCAAAATCGACAACTAAAAAGTCTTCAGGAAGTGATAAAATATTTATATCTATTGCTTCATACCGCGATCCTCAGTTACTACCTACAATAAGAGATTGTATCGCTAATGCTAAAAATCCTGACAATCTAGTTTTCGGTATTTGCTGGCAGCGAGATGATACTGAAACGTTAGCAGAATTTACGGATGATAAAAGATTTAGGGTAATACCCATTCCATGTATGGAAAGCAAAGGTACATGCTGGGCCCGTAGTATGATACAGGACAAATATCAAGATGAAGAATATCATTTACAGATTGATAGCCATCATAGGTTTGTAAAGGATTGGGATGAAAAGTGCATTAATATGATAAAGCAGCTTCAAGATAAAGGACATAAAAAGCCTTTGCTTACAGGCTATATTTCTAGCTTCAATCCTGATAATGATCCTGCTGAACGTATTATGATTCCTTGGAAAATGAATTTTGATAGATTTATTCCTGAAGGTGCAGTATTTTTTCTCCCTGCATCAATAGATGACTATAAGCAGAGATCCGAGCCAATACCTTCTCGCTTTGTTTCAGCCCATTTTATTTTTACTCTAGGTAAGTGGATTAAGGAAGTTCCTTATGATCCTTATTATTATTTTCACGGAGAAGAGATTAACTTAGCTGTAAGGTCATTCACACACGGCTACGATCTCTTCCATCCACACATTGTTGTTGCCTGGCATGAGTATACTCGTCGCGGTAGATCAAAGCATTGGGACGACGTTAAGCAGTGGTATGAGTTAAATAAACTTTCACATCAAAGAAATAGAATTCTCTTTGGAATGGATCCTAATACCAAGAAAATTAAATTCGGTAAGTATGGGTTTGGTACAGAACGTTCAGTTTCTGATTACGAGGCTTACTCTGGTCTTCATTTTAAAAGAAGGGCAGTGCAGAGATTTACGCTGGATAATAATTTAGCGCCTAATCCTAATAATTTTAAGACTAAGGAAGAATATGAGCAATCTTTCTTAAGAATCTTTAAACATTGTATTGATATTAGATACGAGCAAGTACCTGAGAAAGACTATGATTTTTGGTGCGTAGCGTTTAAGGATAAAAACGGTAATGATGTTTACCGTAAAGATGCCGATAGAGGTGAGATTGATAGAATGTTTGCGGATCCTGACAAGTATTGTAAGGTTTGGAGAGAGTTTAATATTGAAGAGCCGCCACATAGCTGGATTGTATGGCCTCATAGTATTAGTAAGGGGTGGGCAGACCCTATTACCGGTATATTAAACCACGACGGGTAAACTCATAATATAATGAGCGTAACCTTTATCTCATGCGTATATTATGATTTATACGAGACAGAGTTTAACGGACGTACGTCTAGAGAACTACATTACTTATATTCATTGCGTAATATATTGAATACAGATGTAAATTTATGTCTTTATACGTCAGAAGAACACATACCAAAAGTTACTAGGTTTTTAGAGCCATCTCACAATAAGAATATTAAAATATTACCACTGGATCTTAAATCTACCAAACTATATGATAGATTGAAACCAATTAAATCGAGTAATTTACTCGAGCCAATGAGATGCTACGAAATTATGTATTCGAAGACCGATTGGCTCAATGAAGTGGTCACTAGCAACCCTTTCAATAGTGAATATTTTTATTGGATTGATGCAGGGCTTTCGCATCATGGTTTATTTCCTCAAAGATTTAGAAGAAATAACACAGGAGATCCACAGTATGACCAGTGGTATAATTATGATTTATTTAATAGCTCGCTTGTTGAGAGAACTTTAAAACCTAATCTCGAGAAATTATTCGCAATTTGCCTGGAACAGCATACATTAATACAAAATAGGTATATAGCTGAATTATTTGAAGCACCTAGACAGCTACCACTTCATTTTATTGGTGGATTGTTCGGTGGTTCACCTTCTAATATTAGATGGTTTTATGATGAGTTTAATAAAAGGCTTAATAAAGCATTAGAAATAGGATTACTGCCCACAGAAGAACAAATATATACATCTATACTTCATGATAATTTAAATAGGTTTGATTATAGAACGTTTAATACGTGGTATTACCCTGATCCTAAAAATCCTATTTTTGATAATTTTATGCCCTACCTTCAAGGCCATACACCTAAACCTTTTTTTGAAATATTTTTATGAATAATATAGCTTTTTACGGGTCACATAACGGTGGAATAGCTTTTAAGCATAATAATCGATATAGAGTTATTGAGATTGAGAGATTCGCTAGTAAGAAAAATCTCGGATTGGTTCAATATAGATTATGCCATAATTCAAGATTTATTTTAGATGAAATGCTAAAATATCTCAATAAAGAGTTTAATATATATCCTTACTTTGATACTTGTATATATTCTAATACAGATGTAATTTATGGTACTGAAAAATATAATTTTGAAAAATTTATTACAGCCAAAGAGCATAAATTCTGTTTGCATCACAGAGCACATGCAGCAGGTACATTCTATCAATCACCTTTTCAGAAAGCATTAATTTTTAGCTTTGATGGCGGTGGCAGTGATGGGTTTTTTAATATATATACTGCTACTAGAGCTGAAAGTGTAACAGAAGTACAGAGGTTTAACTTAGATCTTGGGTTTGCATATATGATTTTTGGTCATTTTCTTAAAGAAATAAGCTTTGAATCAGATCTCAATATAGGCAATCTCGTTTATTCTGGTAAACTAATGGGTCTCTGCGGATATGGTGAGGTTAGAAACGACTGGGTACCACACTTTAAGGAGTTTTATTTGAAAAAACCTAGCGGATTAAATTATAACGAGCTTTTAGCAGAACTAGGTATTAAAATAGGAGTTATCTTTGATGTTAATAATAGGATTGGTGATAAAATTGGTTTAGATATAGCCGCTACTTCACAACATGTTTTTGAAGAAATATTTTTTGAAACAGTCACTCCTTTTGTTAATCAGTATCTGGATTATCCTTTATGTGTAACTGGCGGGTGTGCGCTAAATGTTGTTTGTAATACTAAATTAAAAGAAAAATTTAATAGAGATGTATTCGTTGCACCAAATTCTAATGATTGTGGATTAGCGTTAGGTATGCTTTTAGATCATGAGAGACCCTTTAGTCAAGTAGATGTGACTTATGGAGGATTACCTATTTGTGACCCCAATGCGTTATATGAATTAGTTGAAAATAAATGGACAAACGAATATACTCCTCAAGTCGGAGCTCAATTATTACGTAACGGTAGTATAATTGGTGTAATAAGAGGCGATTCAGAACATGGACCTAGGGCTTTGGGTAATAGAAGTATTATTTGTAATCCCTCGGTACCAAATATGAAGGATATTCTTAATAGTAAGGTTAAGAAGCGTGAGTGGTTTAGACCATTTGCTCCTGTTGTACGCTTAGAGGATGTAGAAAAATATTTTTATTTTAAAGAAGAGAGCCGCTTTATGAGTTTTTATGCCAAAGTCAAAGAAGAATGGAAAGAACAATTAGCGGCTATTACTCATATTGACGGTACTGCTAGACTTCAAACAGTAACGTATGATCAAAATCCTTATCTCTACGAACTATTAACAGAATTTAATAATCTTACAAATTTTGGTGTTTTATTAAATACCTCTTTTAATGTTAATGGTAAACCACTTATCAACTCCTATAAAGACGCGCTTTATATGTTAAACAATTCAGGACTAGATTATGTGTTTACTCAGAAATATATAATACATAAACAATAAAAATGAAAGTTAATGATAATATATACGATAAAGCGCTTCATTATATTGGGCGTAACAAAAAAGATGCTTTTGTTGTCATTATTGGCGCAATGGATGGTATTTCATTTGATGAAACAAGAGGTTATATAGCTGTTTATAATTGGAAAGGGTTATTTGTTGAGCCCATTAAAGAGCAATTTAATAAATTAGTTAACGTTTATTCTGGTACATCCGGGTGTTTATTTGAAAATAGCGCAGTATCTGATAAGAATGGAACTGTTAAGATGCTTAGAATTAATAATGAAGCTATTAATAAAGGTCTGGTACACGAATGCTTCGGTGGAATGAGCGCTATTTATCCACCTCGTAATGGGTTGGCATCTGAAGGAGATAAGCAGACTGTTGAAAAATACGGTGAGTTTGTTGAAGTCGATTCAATAACACTACCTACACTCTTCGAAAAGCATAGCATTAAGCAATTTGATATTATATCAATAGATACAGAAGGACATGATTATGTTATTCTAAAGCAACTAAACTTTAAAAAACATAGCCCCAAAGTAGTTCGTATTGAATATATTAATTTAACTCAAAAAGAGCAAAAAGACGCCGTTAAACTTTTAGAAAAGAATGGATATGTTTATAATATTATAGGTCAAAATTTAGATGCTGTTAAAAAAGAATTTTGGGATGAAGTAAATGGAAATGTTGAAGCACCTTTATCCATCGCAGTAAAAGAACCAGAAAAAATGTTTGAAGATATTACACTGGTCACTGGGTTATGGAATATTGGCCGCAATAATCTTAAAGAAGGATGGAGCAGAAATTATGATCATTATCTAGAAAAATTTTCTGAACTATTAAAAACACCATATAATTTAGTTATTTTTGGTGATGAAGAATTAGAGCAATTTGTATTAGAGAGGAGAAGTATCTCTAATACACAATTTATTAAGAGAGATTTAAGCTTCTTTACAAATACTGAATTTTTTAATAAAATACAAGAAATTAGAAAAAATGATGAATGGTTAAATCAAGCAGGCTGGCTTAGAGAATCAACTCAAGCTCGATTAGAAATGTATAATCCATTAGTCACTAGCAAGATGTTCTTACTTAATGATGCTCGATTACTTAGTAAATTTAAAAATAACTACATGTTTTGGGTTGATGCAGGTCTTACTAATACAGTACACTGGGGATATTTTACAGAGATACATACTATTAACAATTTAAAACGTTTTTTTAACAAATTTTCTTTTGTATGTTTTCCTTACGAAGCTGTAAACGAAATACATGGGTTTAAGTTTGATGATATATGCAAAATAGCTAAGGATAAAGTAAAGTTAGTTGGTAGAGGCGGATTCTTTGGTGGTCCAGTTAGCACTATTTCTAATATAAATTCACTTTATTACAACATACTTAAAAGTACTTTAGAACAGGGGTTAATGGGAACTGAAGAGTCTATTTTCTCTATATTAGTTTATCTGCATGGCGATTTAGTAAATTATTTTGAAATAGAAGATAATGGATTAATTAATAAGTTTTTTGAAGATCTAAAAAATGATAGAGTTGTAGCTAAAAGTAAATGCAAAGAGACCAACATTAATGTAACCCTTAACACAGATAATACAGCACTATATGTCCTAACATATAATTCACCTAAGCAGTTTGCAACTCTTATTAAATCTATGGCTGAATATGATTGCGATTTTCTAGAAAAACCACAAAAGTTTTTGCTTGACAATTCCACTAACAAAGACACCCTTAATGAATATTTAGAGCTTTGCAAAAAATATAAATTCACACACATTAAAAAGGACAATATTGGAATATGCGGCGGTAGACAATTTATTGCTGAGCATGCTGACTCTAATAATTTCGATTTTCATTTATTTTTTGAAGATGATATGTTTTTTTATTGCGGGGTAAAAAGACCTTGCAAGAACGGGTTCAATAGAATAATACCTAATTTGTACATTAACGCATTAGAAATTACTAAAAATTACGGATTAGACTTTCTTAAACTAAGCTTTACTGAATTTTTCGGTGATAATACCGTACAATGGACCTGGTATAATGTACCTCAAGCTGTTAGAGAGAAAGTCTGGCCGCATAAATCACAACTACCAGTGACAGGAACCGATCCTAATGCGCCTAAAACAAAATTTAATAATATTATATCTTACAAAGGCATTCCATTTGCAACCGGTGAAATTTACTATTGTAATTGGCCTCAAGTAGTTACAAAAGAAGGCAATAAAAAGATGTTTTTAACCACAAAATGGGCTCATCCTTTTGAACAAACTTGGATGTCATATATTTTCCAAGAAAACTTAAAAGGTAATATTAATGGCGGTGTTTTACTTGCTTCTCCTACGGAACACAATCGATTCGAATATTATAAAGCTTCAGAAAGAAGAGAAAATTGATTTAATTATTGTACTTTAGCAGTAAATAATAATGTGAATTTAGTTAGCTATGTACTTTCAAGTACTCAAATAAGCGAAAAACCATCTGTTTTAAATCACTATCTATTTTTAGATCCCGCTTTCGGTACTAATTTTACTTGGCCAAACACAGCGAATGGCTTGCAGTTTACCACATTAGAACCTGCTTACACAGCACTCACAGATGGCGGAGATTTCTTTCCCTGGGGATACCCCATTTTTAATACCACTCTTAGTGCTGATCTTGGACTATATAAAGGAGAAACTACATTAGTTATATCACCATCAAGTATTGATGAAACATATTATGCGACGCTAAAGATAATATATGATTTTAATGATGGTAGTGATATTATAAATGTAGAAAAAAATACTGTTTTAAATTATATCCCTAGCAAACCTGTTTTTGATCCAGGGTCACCGAAAGAAAAAAATATAGAACACGTGTATATTCCTAACTCGCTAAGTGCTATAACATACTATCCAACTATATCTGTCGTAAATGGTAACTTAGCGCTAAACGTCTTTAATTTACAACTAACTATACTACCCGATACGGTTTTTCGCTTCGACTCACCTCATCTAGTTAATTCTTCACAAATTTCCTCTAGTATAGATACTATTCAAAAAAGCGTAGAACTAATAGAACTTAACGATGATAATACAAATTTTGTAAGCAATTTTCTACTACTTAGTACAGCCCCAGATGAAGAATTAAATAGACGCTCTAATAGAAATTATACACCAACACCTACGCGTACAGCTACTACTACACCGACACCTACAGTTACACGTACGCGTACACCAACACCAACACCTACACGCACACCTACAAGAACAGTCACACCTACAGTTACACAAGATATTACTAATACTCCTACACCTACTATTACTAGAACACCCACGCGTACACCAGCAGTTACACCCACTATAACAGAGACAGCTGCTGTGACACCAACACCCACACCTTCATTTACCTTTACACCTACATATTCTATTACACCAACTAACACACCTTCGCATACACCTACAAGAACAAATCAACCTACATCTACACCTACGCGCTCAGTAACACCTACGTTTACACCTACAAAAACACCATCAAATACACCTTCCTATACATTACCGGTTACACCAGCAATTTCAAACACACCAACAGTAACATACACCCCGACTCGCACAGAAACACCAACATATACACCTACACCTACAGTAACACCTACAGAATCTGGATTACCAGATCCTACACCCACACCTGAAGTAACACCAACTAACACACGCACACCTACTAGTACTCCTACAAATACACCTACTAACACACCAACTAATACCTCTACACCCACACCCACAAGGACAATTACACCTACACCAACACTATCGCGTCCTTCACCCGTTGGTCCTGGTACAGCATTAGTAGCAGGAGATAATACATACGGTCAATTAGGCCTTAATACAATAAATGATTTCTATACAACTATAAATAGTAACATAGGTACATTTACAAACGCATCTTTAGGATTGAGACATTCGCTTACATTAAGCGCAACTAGTGACGGAACAGCTTTATTTGGTGCAGGATATAATGAAAATGGGCAGCTTGGATTATCACAGCTCATATATTACCCTACTTGGACAAGAATATCCGGATTCTGGACTAAGGTAGCCGCTGGTTTTTATAGCTCACTTGCACTATCAGGTACAGATTTATATGCTACAGGAGATAATTCTACCGGACAAATTGGATTAGGCACTTCATTATCTGCTTCTACCTGGACTCAAATACCTGGTAGCTGGTCTGATATATCTATTGGCTATGAATTTGCTGCAGCACTTGCTTCCGACGGCTCATTATATACTACAGGAGATAATACCTACGGTCAATTATCCTACGGAAATAATACAGCTACCAATACATTTACACTTGTAACTAATTACATAGCAGATGATGGTATAACTATTTTGAATAATCCGAGATTTAATAGTATATATTGTAGCAAATATAGTGGATTATATGCGCTTTCAGGATCAAGCGCACCTTATAAGCTTTATGTAGCTGGCTATAATCAACAAGGTCAGTTAGGTCTAAATAATAATATTAATAGATCTTACTTAACACCAGTAAACTCTATACTACTAATTAATAATCCAAGATTTGATAAGATAGCACCAGGTACAGACCACGCGTTAGCATTATCCGGTACAGATGTTTATGTCACAGGTAGAAATAATGTATATCAATTAGGATTAAATGATACAACAACAAGAAGTGTTTGGACAGCTATTACCGGGAGTTATATAGATATTGCCGCGGGTGCTCAATTTTCTGTAGCTCTTAATACTTCATTAAGATTTAGTAGAACAGGTATAAATGATAGAGGTCAATTGTTTAATGGGACTACGAGTACTATTACATTATGGACAGTAGATCCTGTTGTAAGAACGGTATCAAGAGTACACGCCGGATATAGACACACTATTGCTACATAGTAATAAATATTATTTTATGCAGATAAACAATTTAACATCTACTAACTTTAAAGGGTTGTCTGCAAAATATAAATTAGATTCTACATTAAAACTTAATGAAAATATAATTTTTTCAGAGCAAGATTTATTTATACCTAAAAATGAATCATTTATAGAATTAAATGATAATAAAATTAATAATTTTTCTAATCTATACCTAACAAAAAATAATCTTTTAACTAGTGCAGTATATATAAACCCTTTAAAAAAATTAGAAGATGAGGGATTTTCTACTTATTTTGCGGTAAATAGCTTAGGTACAATTACACCTGATAGTAGATTCTGGATTGTAGCAGAACCAGGCATATCTACTAATATAGCGGACGTAAGTGCAGATGGTGATTTATCAGGTTTAAATAACTCATATCTTTTTGATGTTGAGCTTATAGATGAGCAGTTTTGTAAAATAACACATGAAAATAATAATGTAACTAGATATCTCACTGTTGACTATACAGGTAATTTAACTTTTACTAAAGATGCAGGTTTAGATGCTTTAGGACCACTATGCCCTCAATTATTTTACTATGTTTATGATAGAGATTATGATTATTTTCTTATTATAAAAAATATAAACGACATTCCAAAATTTGTAAATGTTAGTGGAAATAAACTCACACTAACTGATCCTTTAACAGGCACCGCTATTCCTTATTCTGTAAGTTCTATATTTAGACTTAGACCTAGAAACCCTATACCTAATACAACTGATGTTTATGATCCGTGGGTGAGCTATAGAAAAGATTTAAAAACAAATTCGCAAAATATAAATGAAAATAGAAGTTTTAGTAATATAAACTCTAATTTACTATTACACAGTGAATTTTTTAACCTTACCGGTAATTCGCTTGACGTAAATATACTCTCATTAAAAAACACTAATACTTCTGAAAATTTTCAATCACGCAATAATCCTCTCTTTAATGAAAATAGTGTTGAGTTTAGAGAGTATCAAAGTATTTTTTCGGGAACAAATCAAATTTATGGCGATGATAATATTACGCTGGGATACGAAAGCTATACAACTAATATTTTGCTTAAAAAAGATAAAGTAACATATTTTCATATTCCAGAAAATTTTTATCCATTTCAACAATTAAATGTAGCGGATTCAGGGCTAATACAAGCTGGCGCAATTGCAGGTGACCACCCGATCAAATCTGATAAAATTTTTAAGAAAAAAGCTGATTATAAGTACACTTCATACTTTGGAGATAGTAAAGAAGAAAATTCAGGTCAATTTTTGTGTACTTGGCTTTCTGGTAGCACAGATATAGACACATCGCCAATATGGGTAGATAGATATTACAACCCTAAAAATGTCTCGTTTTTAAAAGCGCTTACTGCATCTGATTTTAAAGCTATAAAGTATATATCTCTTTTTGATTGCTTAGTTGATAAAGCAAAGGAAATTTTAGGCGATGTAGACGTTTTTGATAAACCTTCCGATTTAATTTTTGAAAAAGGTACATATTATGCCTATTATCATTACGGTCCTGTTGGCGTTAATAATTTTATAAAAACGCTTTCTGACAGATTAATAGAACAAAAACCAGAGAAATTTGTTTACTTTAATGGAGCTAATGCAGCACCATCTTTAGAAGATGTGAACGAATTTACATTTAATGGAAAAGTTTATGCTTCTACATCATCACTTTCATCTATAAATGATACAAACACGTTTACTTTATTGTTTGATGCATTTAGTGAAGACTGGACAAAACCTATGGGATATCAACTTATAGGTAATTACGATAGAGATGGTTTTGGTATTTTCAATGAAAATATAATAACACCTACATTTTTTATTACAGGATTAAGTTCTCTAAAAATTACAAATAGTAGCATAGATTTACTTAATAATTTAACATTTAATGCAAATATTGTTGCATCAATAAGACGGCAAGGATTAGATGATTTTTATCTAATTTTTGATGATAATACTTTTAGGAGATATAATCTCTCTTATAATGAAACGAGAAGAAATAGCTTTTCTAGGTTAGGAAATTTAGTAAGTTTAGATTATATTGAAGATAAAGCATTTGCATTGGTAGACAGTGGTACTGGAGACAAGTTAGTATATCTATTAAACCTATATACTCACGAAATTACTAACATTACAGGTCAAACCGGTTCCAACGGTCTATACCCTGCAAGATTTTTAACAGCTTTTCCTTCTAGAGGTGTAAATAAAACAATTAACTATTATAATGGAAAGCTTTATTTAACACCAGGAAACAAAGCAGAAAGAATACAAGATAAAATATTTTTTCAACCAGACACAAGAAGAATATTAGTATGGGATAATATTACAACTAATTCAGTAGCAACAACTGCATTTTATTCGCAGACATCTATTGATGATTTTTCTATAGATTTTGAAGGTAATGTATGGTTATTGTTTGATGCGACAAAATATGCGAAATATACTAGTGATAGAAAATTTATTTTATCCGGCGCTTTACCGGATCCGAGCTATTTTAACTTTAAAGTCGATTTTCAAGCTGAATTTATTAATGGAGAATATAAAAAGTATGCAGTGCTCACAGCACAAAAAGTTTTAGCTACAGATTCAATTAATTTTTATAAGATTGATATTGAAACAGGTAAATTAATAGAAACAAACAGCATAAAAGCTAATGTTTTATTTAATAATAATCTTACTAATAGTAGCTTTTTAAGAACATTTATAAAAGAAAAATACGAAACTTCTCAAATTAACATAAAAGCAAAATTAGTTAATATGATCGACTCTAATGATATTGTTTCACCGGAAATAAAATTAGATTTAACTTTACTAGATCCTGGATATCACAGCTTTGCAGTTCGATTCGATTCATATAATGGTAGGATATATTTGTTTGTTGATGGTCAGCCCGCTGGATACGGACTTAATGGTAATTTAGGCTATGACACATTTAGCCCCAGGAAATATAAATTTAGTAATATTATATATAAACCCTTCTTATACGGATCTGCATCCTATGCTTATTCAATACCGCTGTTTTCTTATTTAAAAAATACTAACTATTTAGTTAATAATCTATCTTTAAAAAATATTTATCTCTATAACAAAGCGTTGTTTGACTTTGATATAATGCATCATGCAAGACAAAATATGAATATTGAAGATTTAAGGTTTGATGTTGCTTGCGGTAGAAGAAACTACTTGGAAGAAATTGAAAGGTATTTTAAGCTCAGCCCTCCATCATCAAAATCAACATTATATAATTTAGTTATAAGAAATTCAGGAATAACTGATATGATTTTACGAGATGAGTTAGAAAAGAGAATACTTAATATTATTAATAGTTCAGCTCCCGTTTATACTAAGCTAAATAAGATTATATGGAGTAACTAAATGAATATATTAGAAATTTTTAACAACAAAGGACAAATCTACGATAGACATCTGTTTTCTAAAATTACTCTTCCCTATAATTTAAACGAAATTAAGATACAAGCCAACGAAACTGTATCTAATGAAATTCTTAACCTAAAATTTAATCATTTATACGATAATTTTTTATATCTTTATAAAAATTCAATAATTGCCTCTAACATAGTACCTGTTTCATCTACAGCGATGGCTGGTGTAACGTCTAATTCCGAAGAATTTACTTGGTATAATAATATAAGTACCTCGCAATTTGTTTATATAACTGCATACCCCGATATTAATAACGTTTCTGAAATGTTGGTAGTAAAAAACGCAGATATAAATCAATATACTGCATTTGTTACAAGCGGCTCAGCTATAAGAGCATTAAATTTCGATAAAAACGCAACTTATATAAATAGCTCTTATTTTCAGGATGTCGTTGTACCTACTTTCAATGTTAAATACTCTCAAATAACAGATTTTGCGCAAACAAGCACATTCTTGTTCGTTTTAGATAAGGGACTCAATAGACTCATAAAGTATGATGCAAGTGGATTTACTACTAATGAAATCACAAAAAGAAATAAACTTTATTTTATGGATTCAATAGGTAATTTTGGTTCATTTAATTCAAAAACTGAATTTAATAATCCTCACGCTGTTACTGTTTATAATAATGAAATTTATTTACTAGATTCAGGTAACAGTAGTATTAAAAAATACGATATTAATTTAAACTGGCAGCAAACATATAGACTGTATAAAGATTTTCTCAATAATTATCCAATTGATATAGCATCGGATAATACAGGTAATTTATATATACTTACAACTACTAATAAAATATACCTCTATGATAATAATGTAAGTAATTTGCAAATTATTAGTCTATCAGGACTAAATGAAAACGAGACTTTTAAAAAGATCGTTTTTTCGAAATTTGACAATAATGTTTTTTATTTATATTCAAATAAAAACGTATATAAAAAATTTGTTACAAGCGCAAATCAAATTGTTGGTAAGTACTTATTCTATCTACACAAATACGATACAACAGTAGAACAAATAGGGGCTTTAGGGTCAGCTGCAACTGACACAGGAGATATAAATTTAATAGCGTCTACTTCAGGCAATAAAATTGGTAAAATAAGTTATTTTTTTGATAACCTTAATTTATTTGATGTACTCGCTGAACGCACTTTTGATGTTTATAGTTCTTTCGATATAAACTTTAACAAAGATGAGTATCTGCAAAATTGGGTAATTAATAAAAATATTTCTAAAATTATTATTAACCATATGCGCTTAAGAGATCAAATAGTTGGCAAGTTTATTGCATTAAGAGATTCTAGAGATAATATCGTATTTGACGGTACTAGATATCTTTTGCCTGATGAATTAGATTCAATTTATTTTGGGCAAGATTTAGATTTTTATATCGGAGTAAATGAAATAGTAAGTAGTAGTATTTTAAATAGATCTTTAGAAAAAATATATAATATCCAGCAATTATTATTAGATGTACTTAAAGCAGATATTTTAAGCGCCCCTAATACTTCAACTATAGTAACCTTAAATTAAATACTTCAATGCCACAGAAATACGTATTCAGAGTAAATAAGATAAAAGCAGTAATACCTGTTACGCCTGTACTACCTACTGAAACCCCAGGACCGTCTCCTACACCTTCTGTTACTCAAACAGCCCCTCCTTCCCCTACACCTACAAGAACACCCGATGTAACTCCTACTAATACCCGCACACCTACCTTTACACCTACCAACACCCGTACACCTACTAACACACCTACCAACACCCGTACACCTACTAACACACCTACTAACACCCGTACACCTACTAATTCAGTTACTATATCTAACACACCTACAAATACGCCTACAGAAACACCTGTTGGTACATTAACGCCAACACCTTCAAACACACCTACTATTTCTCTAACACCGACAAACACACCTACTATTTCTCTAACACCGACAAACTCTGTAACACCTACAAGTACACCAGAAATTACTCCTACAGGCTCTAATACACCTACCTTTACACCCACTAATACTCGTACAAATACCGTAACACCCTCTAATACACCTACTAATACAGTAACCCAGACACCAACTTGTACTGAAGGTATAACTAACACACCAACACCTACATTTACTACTACACCTTCCGAAACACCAGCTAATACACCAGAACCTACTCAGACTGTTTCACCTACAAGAACACCTTCAAATACACCTACAATTACACCTACTAGAACAGCCACTAGCACACCTGCACCGACACCAACACCAACAACAACATTTACACCTACACCTACACCAACATCGACGCAAACTCCTACTGCAACACCTACTAAGACAAATACACCTACACCAACTTCTACTGCAACACCTACAGCAACTCAAACACCTACGCAAACATCAACACCTACAAGGACGGCTACACCTACTAATACACCAACTAACACACCAACTAATACCTCTACACCCACACCCACAAGGACACCGCCACCCACTCCTACAAGAACACCTACTAGTACGGTAACAAGAACACCTACAACTACTCCTACACCTACCTTTACACCTACAGAAACAGCTACCGTTACACCTACTAATACACCTACTAACACTGCAACAGCTACAGTTACACCTACAGTTACCGTTACACCTACTAATACACCTACTAGCACTGCAACAGTTACCGTTACACCTACTAATACACCTACTAGCACTGCAACAGCTACAGTTACACCTACAGTTACCAGGACAACCACTAGTACACCTACATCTACTGTGACCCAAACAAGGACATCCACCAGTACGCCTACAAGAACAGTCACACCTACAACAACATCGACAAATACACCTACAGCAACCGTAACACCCACAAGACAGCCAGTACTCACGGCAACTGTATTTGTACCGCCGAATTCCGGATCTATAAACCCTACAATAACTGTAGGCACAGGAGTAAACGCAATTACAATTTCATCTACTGGAAACAGTACAGGATTTACACTTTATTATAATAGTATAGGTAGTGGCGAGGGCGGCGGCGCAGCTGCTGTAGGAATATACATTCCTAGCTTAGGTGTTGAAATTGGTAGGTTAGATTACTTTACCGCTCGCAATGGAAATTATTTTGGCATCCTATTACAAGGGTCTTCTACGATTTATTATGGTAAATTTGAGCTTAGCCCTGATGGCGACTTAAATTGGGTATTCCCTGCAGATGATGCATGGCCAGGGGGATAAATCGTAGTGTCACAATTAATAATTTAGTTATTTTACCATAAATAATATATATGGCCGGTAATGCACGCTTTCATAATAAATGGCATAGAAGAAATCACCATTCTTTGCCATCAAGTGGTTACCCTGATTCAGCAACAGACCCCATTGCGTCGGCTGAAGAACCTTTTATTGGTGATTTTATATTAACTGGTAGTTTAAGTGCGCGTAAAAATGCTTACATAGATGGTGATACTACTATACAAGGAAATTTATCTGTTTTAGGTGCCCTTACGTATTTAGACACTATAGTATCTGTAACGAGCGCTCTTTCAGTCGTTAATCACGGAACAGAAACAGCATTAACAGTAGTGCAGTATGGCGAAACTCCTATTGCACATTTTATAGATGGTGATGCAACAGGTGAAGGGCGAGATGCGCTATTTATTGGTAATGAAGGCAGAATTGTTATTGCTGGTACAGAAACAGCTTCAAAATATGACCCCGCTGTTAAAACAGATGTACCAATGCAGGTTACTATCAACGGAAATGCGTATTCAAACAGAGCATTTATTTATGAAAGACCAGATGCAAATACGATTTATGTTAGTACCACAGGCTCAGATACTAACTCAGGCTTAAATCCTTCACAAAAAGTACGCACGATTAAAAAAGCAGCTAAAATTGCTTTTGATGTCTACGGTGTTAATAAATGCACAATTCAAGTTGAAGCAGGTGATTATACAGAAATAAATCCAATATATATTCCCGCTGGTACTTCTATTATTGGTAATGCATTTTTAAGACGAAATATTTTAAGACCCTATCATAAACAACTCGACTTTTTTTGGCTTAATAATGCTTGCTATCTTTGGGGATTTACTTTTAGAGACACCTGGGCTCCTTGCGCCGCAACCGCATTTCCAAATCTTCTTTCTAGCACCCCTGCTTATCAAATAGCTTTTAATACACCTGGATACGAAATAGACACTACAAAGCCCGGCGGGGCGTTTGGATTACCTATTGTTTCGAAACCGTTTATTACTACGAGTCCTTATACACAGGGTATGAGCTCTATTACTAAATATCAAGTAGTACCTATTCAACCAGATTTATATCCAAGCTATATCCAACCTGGAGCGCAATCAGTAGATTTAAGTAGAACAGATGGATACCTAGTATCTTCTTACATAGTCAGTGATTTTAATACTGTAATAAACATTATTCAAAATGGTAATAATCCGTTACCTCCAATTGAACCGTTTGCTGGGTTAAGACCCGGTGCAACTGACGCTATAGCGCTTTTAGTTACAAACAGAAGTGTAATTCAAGATGCTGTTATAAGATATGTTAATGATAAATACCCTATTTTTGCATACGATCAAGCAAAATGTTACCGCGATGTAGGGTTTCTGATAGATGCACTTATTTACGATTTGACAGAAGGCACTAATTTAAGCGCGGTTGACACTGGCAATCTCTATTTTAATGGCACAGGCGGTTCATCTAGAATACCCGGGCAACAATTACAAACAATCGATGCAATAAAATTTGCAAGCGAACTCTGCTTATATGTTACACAAAATAGAATTTATCCTTGGTATGAACAAAGGTTTGATTTAACTAAAACATCTGGCGGGCTAGAAGGATCTAATATCACTACATGCTTTGGTGTGATTAATAATATAATAAAAACAGGTATAGGTAATTTACCTGCTCCTATAAGCTTACCAGTTACAGCAGGCTCTCCTGATGCCGTTTCCCTTATCAATCTAAATAAACCCTTTATTCAAAAAACAGTTGTACAATATGTTAATAAAACATTTCCAGGTTTTGCTTACAATCAAGAATTATGTGAGAGGGATGTCGGTCTTATATTAGATGTAATATCAGAAGATATTACTAATCATAACACTTTATGCTCTATAAATGCTGGTAGCAAATATTATACTGCAAACAATAAGAGCTTAATTCTCGGTCAGGAAATTCAAACTATTGCTGCTCTAAACTACGCAAACTTTTTAACACAAAAAGCAATTACCAATACCATAGCAGTCACATCTCAATCTTTCTCCCCTTTCCTTTCTTCCGGTGTATTTAGCAGACAAGATATGGATGATTCGTACGACAATGTTACAAAAATTATTTTAACAGGCGAGCTACCAGCAGTACAATTTACAGATAATACGCATAATGGAGGCGCCCCCGCCGCACAATATGTAATTGATTCATTTGATACCGTATCAATTATTATTAGCAGTGCAGGTAGTGTAATACCTGCTATTACACCACCTACTGGACCAGTTCCTGGTGCTGCAGATGCAAGTTATCTTTTAACTGCAAATAAAGAATATATCAAAAGACTTACTATCAAGTATCTTGATAGAGTATTTCCAGACTTTAAATATAATGTTGAAAAATGCAAACGTGATGTCGGGTTAATTATTGATTGCGTAAATTACGATATTACTAATGGTACTAATTTGAGTAGTGTTCAAGCGGGTGAATATTACCTTGACGGTAACGGGGGCACTATTATAACTGGTCAAGAAATACCTACAGTTGCCGCATTAAATTTTGCTCGAGATTTAGCTGTTATTTGCATTAAGAATCAACAAAAATCGATTTTCGGCCAGACATTTGATTTGACTAAAACTAACGGAAAAGATGTATCTAATGAACTTACAACTGCATATACGTTAATTTCTGGTACAATATTAAATGGTATAGGGTCATATACACCATCGCCTGCGACATTTACAGTACCAGTTCCCGGTGGATCGAGCGCAAACTATCTTCTAGTTAACAATAAGCAGCTATTACAAGGTGAGGTTATAAATTATGTAAATATAACTTATCCGGATTTTGAATACGATGTTGCTAAATGCTATAGAGATGTAGGATTTATTACCGATGCAGTAGCTACAGATGTTACAACAGGTAATTACTTGAGCTCAACAGTAGTTGCTAGCTTCTATTACAACGGAACAGTTTCAAGAGTAAAAGGACAGCAAAAAGAGACATCTGCTGCCTTAGGCTATGCAAACTTAATGTCCCAGAATATTGTTCAAAATAAACCCATACCTTCAAGATACGATGCAGCCTCATTATTATCTCTTAATAAAGTATTCTTACAAAAAGAGGTTATTGAATATATGGATAAAGCGTATCCCGCTTTTGTATACGATAAAGTTAAATGCGAAAGAGATGTAGGCTTTATAGTCGATTCTGTTGTTTACGATATCACTAACGGGACAGATTTAAGCTCTATTTCCGCAGGTGCATTTTATCTTAACGGTGCTTTACCTGGTAATCAGAAATACGAAACAATCGCTGCAATTAATTATGCAAAGTATCTTTCAAAATATATTATAGAAAATAAACCAGTAGAGCGTATCGATGCAGGTTGTGGTATTAGAGTTGACGGTGAGCTCGCTTTAGGGTTTTTAAGAAGTTTTGTTACTGATTCCTTCACACAATTTAATGCAGGAGGAAAAGGTATACATATTATAAATTGCGGTTATGCACAGTTAGTAAGCACATTTACAATTTGTACTACTGAAGGTATATTTACTGAAAACGGTGGTCAGTGCAGTATTAGTACTTCAAATTGTTCTTTCGGTCTCTCTGGATTAGTAGCAGATGGTAAATCTAAATTCCCTCTACTTACTGGATATCAATATGAAACAACACCACTAGCTGAAAACTTCTTAATTGTACAAGGTGTTACACCCAAACCTTTATCTGCTTTTGTAGCAGCCTTACAATCTGGAATAGAATTAGAAGGAATTCCGGTACTAGAACCGTACAATGGTCTTTTAGTTAGAGTAGAAGATGACCCTGCCAGTGAATTTGATGAATTCTTAAATCCGGATTCTGAAGTCAAATACCACGGAATTAAAGCTGTAAGCGCATTAGGAGCACCATATCCACCCTACACTTATAGACTAACGTTAGAATCAAATATACAGGCTCCATTGACAGCATCTATAGTAGAACCAAAATATGTAAGGTTCTTTTTAAGAAGTCTAATTGCCACATCTTCACATGCATTTGAATATATAGGTACTGGTGTTGATCTAGAATTAGCTGTTCCATCATTAGGTGGTAGGCCGAAGAATGATGATGAAGCTGTATTTTCAAGAAACGGAATAGTTTATTATTCAAGTACAAACGAAAGGGGCGACTTCAAAGTAGGAGGTGGCTTTAGTATTGTACAAGAAAAAGGAACAGTTGAAGGTGTTGACTTTAACAAGTCAATTCTTGCTTTAGTCACACCTTTAATACTAAGTCTAGATTAAATAATATTATGGCTGATATACCTTTAAATTATTTTAAGAGACAAGTCTTTACATTAAATACGACTCCTACTATTTTGTACACTGCTCCTTTTGATAGAGCTGCAATTATATTAGCTTGCTATGCAACGAATTTAACACAAAATGATACAACCATAACTATAGGTGTCTCAGGTATTGGCGCACAGTTTGTACCTACTATACCTTATTACGATTATGCTAAAGGTATCTTAGTATCAGGTTCAGATACAACTAATATGTTTCCATCTAAGTTTGTTTTAAATCAATATGATGCCCTTATTGCTTCCTGTACATCACCAAACACCTTAATACTAAATGTAGCTTTACTGGAAACAATTAATACCATTGTCTAATTATGGCTTCATATGGTACCTCACCTCAAACCATTACTGGTAAAGTCAGAACAAGAACACCAGTTGAAGCTCTTTCTTCTCGCTACGGGTTCTTAAATCTACAAAATGCAGAGCCAAATTTAGGTGTACCAGGTCCCGCAGGTGTAAAAAACGAAAGTTTATTAGACGAAGGTTATAGATATTTTCTTTTATCTAATAATAATAACAGTCTTTCAGGGTGGAGAGTATGGTCTTACGATACACCAAGAATAGTAACATATAGCAAGCAAAACTCTCTTGCAATAGGTGAAAATGCAAACCCTATTAATTTTAATAGTGTCGTTTACAACAATCACCCATATGGAACAAATAGGTATAATAGTCAGTCTTTTGCAGATGATTCATTTAATGTTTTTTCGTTAAGCGGTATTTATCTTTTTGATGCAACAACCATTGGTGACCCCGCTAGTGCTACAGCATTTGTAGTTAGCGAAGATGGGAAAGTAGGTATAAATGTTGATGAACCTAACGAAGCTTTTACTGTTTTAGGAAATATTAGTGCACGCGGTAATCTTACTATTATAGGAAACAGCACATTAGGCAGAGATAAGACGACCACTAATACATTTAGAGGCAATGTTCGTATAGGAGACAGTTCTGAGACTGCTATTGTTTTTGGTATAAGTAACGGTTCATACGACACAAATTTATATAGAACCGATGTAGGTATATTAAGAACAGATGGAGTTTTTGTAGGAGCGTCATTAAGCGGAATAGGTGGTTTAAGTGCCGCGGACGTCACACTTACAAATGCAAATGTAACGTCTTTACCTAGTGTAACCGCATCAGGTGACTTTTTGGTTGTAAATATTAACGGAGCAAATCGTGCTTTACGACTTTGGGATTTTTAAATGAGTGAATATTATTTAAAACAACAAATTTTTTCAGGCGGCACTGCATTTTCTGATTCATTAAGTGCTTATGGAAGCAGCTATGCATTTGACGGAACAAATTTTTATTTAAAAGTAAAACTTGATGACGGTTTGGGTGAAAATACATATTATCTAAAATTAGAAAATTCTATTATAGGTGTAACACCAACAAACACACCTACTATATCTATAACACCAACAAACACACCTACTATATCTTTAACACCTAGTAATACACCTACTATATCTATAACACCTAGTAATACACCTACTATATCTATAACACCAACAAACACACCTACTATATCTTTAACACCGACTGAAACACCGACTGAGACACCTACAAATACACCTACACCAACGATTTCTGATACACCCGCTGAAACACCGACTGAGACACCTACAAATACACCTACACCAACGATTTCTGATACACCCGCTGAAACACCTACACAAACACCTACAATATCTGAGACACCTACCCAGACGCCAACAGAAACCCCTACACAAACACCTACAATTACACAAACTAATATTCCTATTATTAATATTAACAGCAATGATCAAACAATACCTCTTACCACAGAAAGCTCTTATCTAATAGTTGGTTCTTATATAAATACGTTTACTTTAGATATTGATGGTACACATAGTATTCCGTTTGAAAATTATTTCGATCCTAACAATTATTATAATTGTTATTTGTCAGCGGGTAACGGTATTAATGTAAGCAGTAGTACTAATATTATTTTTGTTGGGCAAAACGCTACTCTTTCTACTGTAGAAGACGATAACTATACCTTTTCGTATTATAATACAGGATCTTTATTACTAGGGTTTTTAACAACACCTGATGTACCACAACCCACACCTACACCTACTAAGGACCCTGTTGTATCGCCTACACCCACATTATCACCTACAAGAACACCTTCTCATACCCCGACTTCTACAAGAACACCAACACCCCAACCAACAATAGGCTCATCACAAACACCTACACCAACAAATACACCATCACCGACACCTACGCGTACACCATTCCCAACGCCATCTAATACTAGAACAGCTACACCTACAAATACGCCTACAGCAACTATCGGAACAACTGTTACACCCACGCCTTCGTTTACTCCAACAGGAACGCCAACTCGAACATTAACACCCACTAATACTCAAACTAGAACCCCTGATCCAACAAGAACCAACACCCGTACACCTACTAACACACCTACTTTAACACCTACGCCTACAACGACACGTACACCTACAGGTACACCTAACGCTTCTGTAACACCTACGCCCTCCTTAACACCAACACGTACTTCAACACCTACCTTAACACAAACACTCACATTAACACCCACACCTAATGCTTCTGCTACTCCGACACCTACCTTAACGCCTACTGTAACACGTACTAATACTTTAATTCCGACAGTTACTCCTACACCTACAGAAACACCGATGGCAACGCCAACCCTTACACCGAATCCAACACCATCTAATACCCCAACACGAACAATTACACGAACACCTTCACCGACAACCACGAGGACACCAACACCGACTTTAACGCCTACTTTAACACGTACCCCTACTTTAACGCCTACTAAGACAACAACCCCTACTTTAACGCCTACTAAGACAACAACCCCTACTTTAACGCCTACTAAGACA
>Ga0194129_10000408_pt1 | contig 84934 bp, 91 predicted proteins | sample TA2KigCa35mmetaG_FD_150862 | JGI IMG/M metagenome (GOLD analysis project Ga0194129, IMG submission 150862) | Freshwater microbial communities from Lake Tanganyika, Tanzania - TA2015038 Kigoma Deep Cast 35m | ecosystem: Environmental > Aquatic > Freshwater > Lake | place: Tanzania: Lake... | reverse complement strand
CTATAACAGATAGCCTAGAGAAAACAGATCCAGAGAGATGGGCTAGAGAGTATGTTCTTTTTGATGATGCGAGTTTTAGTGGAAACCAAATGACTGGGCATTTGACTGAGCTTATAAAAGTATTTGAAAAAAGTGCTATGAAAAAGATATCTATGTAGTTGTTCCATTTGTAACTCCTGTTGCTAGTGCTAAGATTGAGGCAATAGAGCGACCTAGTCATATTCATATTCATTTGATTTATCATGAAATTATTCCGACTTTAAAGATGCAAATGAGAGAGGATAATTTTGCAGCGATTAATCTCTATGTAGAGGAAGATTTCTCATCGGCAGAAGAAGAGGATAAAGGAGTTGCAACAATCTATTTTGATCATAAGATCCCAAATTCACAATCATTTGCTATTACAAGAATCGACAGGGGATTAGTTCCTAAAATTTCTCCTCCCTACACGTCGTAAATTTTTAATTTTTGCTCAGGGAAGAATTTTAATAACCAGTGCTGTTGTTCTTGATTTTCCTGCAAGTTCGTGATTTTGGATGTTTCTGAGGTCTTGAATTGTATTACACTCGTTTTGTCCTAAAATAAGTCCTCTATGACTAAGTTGTATGTGGCTTTCTAAGGCGCTTGGATCATCATATCCTAGTCGTTCTGCTATGAGGGCAGCTATTTTTTGTGTAAGAGTCTCTCTTGATTCAGTTTGCGACGCTTCCACAATAATAGTCTCATTCACTGGCTCCCCAATGTGAGGTAGGGTTAAATATGAAAAAACCATACGTTCATTGACAATTCCAGAGGGCATGAAAAACCTAAAAATAATTAATCTTATTTAAGGACTAATTATAAAAAGATTTATTTGTCTATCAAAAAGCACCTCTTTTATGAGGTGCTTTTAATTATTTTGAAATTAAGACTTTGCGACTTAGTTTGATCTGACCTCTATCATTTATATCTAATACCTTAACTTCAATCTCATCACCCTCTTTTGCATGATCTCCCATATTTTCTATGCGCTCATGGCTAAACTCAGAGATGTGGCAAAGGCCGTCTTTTGCACCGGGCAATCGGACAAAAACACCAAATGGTTGGATTGACATAATTGGACCTTTGTAGGTTTTTCCAATTTCAATATCAGATATTAAATTAATAATTAGGTCTTTAGCCTTTTGAAGACTTGTAGCATTTGTTGCTGCGATATTTACAACACCCTCATCGTTGATGTCAATTTCAGCACCAGATTCTTCAATAATAGAGCGAATCATTTTTCCACCAGGACCAATAATCACTGCGATTTTGCTTGGTTTAACTGTGAGAGACTCAATTCTCGGTGCAAATGGAGATAAAGCTTGTCTAGATTTGGGGCAAGCTTCAAGCATTTTTCCTAGGATATGAATTCTACCTTCCTTAGCTTGGTGAAGAGCAGCTTTCATAATCTCAAGCGTAATTCCTTCAACTTTAATGTCCATTTGGAAGGCTGTAATTCCTTCACCGTCACCTGAAACTTTAAAGTCCATATCACCTAGTGCATCTTCCATTCCTAAAATATCTGAAAGGATAGCAAACTTAGTTTCCTCTAAAAGAAGCCCCATCGCTATTCCAGCAATTGGTCTTTTTATAGGAACGCCTGCATCCATAAGAGCTAAACAGCCCCCACAAACAGAGGCCATTGAAGATGATCCGTTCGATTCAGTGATGTTTGATTCAAGTCGTATTGTGTAGGGGAAATTCTCTTTTTCTGAAGGAATAACAGCTTGTAGAGATTTTTCTGCAAGTTTTCCATGACCAATCTCTCTTCTTCCAGGTGATCTAAGTGGGCCAACTTCTCCAACAGAGAAAGGAGGGAAGCTATATTGTAGATAAAACTTTCTTAGAGAATCTTTTGTGTCTAAATCCTCATATCTTTGTCCCATAGATGAGCCACCAAGCGTACAGACCGCAATAGCTTGCGTTTCACCTCTTGTAAAAAGAGCGCTTCCGTGAGTTCTTGGAAGAATGGATGTTTCAATTAAAATATTTCTAATGTCAGTAAGAGATCTTCCGTCAGCTCGTTTTTTGGACGCAAGAATATGGTGTCTCATTAACTTTGAAGAGATTTGTTTTAAAGCTCTTTTCACAACTTTTTCTGAGTATTTCTGATCGCCTGCATCTTCAGAAAAATGTGCATAAATTTCGCCATCAATAATTCCAAAAGCCTCTTCTCGAGATTGCTTATCAGAAATAAAGAATGCCTCTTTAAACTTATCTTTAATTAAGTTTTCAATTTCATCAAGTAGTTCACTTGGAGGTAGAATTAGTGGCGCTTCAAACTTTTCTTTTCCAACAAGATTTCTCCAATCAAGAAGTCCTTGGCAGATTTGTTTGATTGCTTTGTGGCCTTCAGAGATAGCTTCTAAGACTTGCTCTTCTGTTAAAAAGTCACAATACCCTTCAATCATTAAAATGGCATCTTCGGTTCCTGCAATTAAAAGATCAAGAGAGGATTTTTGCATCTCTTCAAGGGTTGGATTAATTATATAATCAGAGCCAATTTTCCCTACTCTAACTCCTCCAACTGGTTTAGGGAAGGGGATATCAGAAATTGTCAGGGCAGCTGAGGCTGCACAAATCGCAAGAGCGTCGGGTTGACAGCTCGGATCGTACGATAGGACATAGGTTAAAATCTGCACTTCATTAAAAAATCCCTCTGGGAACAATGGCCTAAGAGGTCTATCAATAAGTCGAGATGTCAAAGTCTCTTTCTCAGATGGTTTTCCTTCTCGTTTGATAAATCCACCTAGTGTTTTCCCTGCGGAAGAAAATTTTTCCTGGTAATCAACTCTTAGAGGAAAAAAGTCAATGTCAGGAGAGACCGATTTATTCGCACAAGCGGTCGCAAGTATAACAGTATCTCCACATGTTAACATGACAGAGCCATTAGCCTGCCTTGCGATTTTACCTGTTTCAAAAACAAGTTCTTTTCCCGCAACTTGAATAGTTAATCGGTCTTTTTGCATATTGTATGGTCTCCTGTGAGTGTAAAAAAGAAAGTTATAAGTTTGTCTGGTAAAATTACTTTCGAAGACCGAGCTTATTTACTAACTGTTGATAACGCTGTGTGTCAGTTGAATTTAAGTAGCTTAAAAGTTTTCTTCTATGACCTACAACTTTTAGAAGAGTAAGTCTTGTAGCATGATCTTTTGGACTTCTTTTAAGATGCTCTTGAATGTCTGCAATTCTTTCTGTTAAAAGAGCGATTTGTACGTCTGCTGACCCTGTATCTTTGTCGTGTAATTGAAATTTTTTAGTTACTTCTTCTTTTGTACTTTTATCTAATGACATGTGAGATGACTCCGCTTTAAAATGTTTAGCAAGATTTTACCAGATAACATAGAATAAATCAACATGAGAGAATTTACAGTTGAAGACAAACTCTTTATGGAGCTTGCGCTGCAAGAGGCTAGAGTTGCATTTAATAAAGGGGAAGTTCCTGTCGGGGCGGTACTTGTAGAGAAAAATAAAGTATTGTCAAAAGCGCACAACCAAGTTGAGTTTTTTAAAGATGCAACTTGTCATGCTGAAATTCTTTGCTTAAAAGAAGCAAGTCAAACTCTAGGTGATTTTAGACTTCAAGATACAACTCTTTATGTCACAGTTGAGCCTTGTATAATGTGTTTTGGCGCCTCCATTCTGTCTCGTGTTAAAAAAATTATTTGGGGTTGTTCTGATAAAAGACACGGCGCACTAGGGGGGCTTTTAAATCTTTCTGAATTAAGACATCCGATTCATCAAGTAGACTCTTTTTCTGGTTTGATGCAAGAGGAGGCAAGACATCTTATGCAAACATTTTTTCAAAAAATTAGGGAGGAGAAAAAGCGTGCAAGAAGTTGAAAAAATTTTTGACGACTTAGTTTCGTATCAGAAAAGTAAGCTTTTAAAGGTCGCGCGAGAGATTAAACCATCCGTTGTCGCAGATGATCTAATGCAACCTTTTGATTTCCCAGAGCTTGAGAATCATCCTGAGTTTCGCTATGAAGAGGGAGTTTTGGCAGGTCTTTTGACAGCATACGCTGCCCTGCAAGCAGCAAAGGATGAAATAACTTGTTTAAAATAGGGCTTAAAAGGTAGGATAGTTCCAATTTTATACATAGAGCAATTAAGGATCCAGTATATGAAAAAAGAAATCCATCCAGAGTACAAAGAAGTTGTTTTTTTAGACACAGGTACAGGTGATAAATTTTTATGTCGCAGTGCAGTTCAAGCAAAAGACACAATAGAATTTGAAGGCGCTACTTACCCATGTTTCAAAGTTTCTATTACATCTAAGTCGCACCCTTTCTATACAGGTGAGCAAGGTATTGTTGATACTGAAGGAAGAGTTGACAAATTCAAAAAACGTTATGCAAAGCCAGCTCAAGCGGCTGTAAAAGCAGAAGCTGCAGAAGTGACAAGTGACTCTTTAGAAGAGAAAAAAAAGAAAGCTTCTTCAGAAAAAGCTAAAAAATCTACAGCAAAAGCAAAAAAATCTTCTGAATGAAAGACAAGGTTGTAGAACTTCTATCCGAATTGCCCCAGATAGAATCTGATTTAAGCTTGCCTGATGTTATGTCCGATAAAAAAAAATATCGTGATTTAACAGCTAAGCATAAATATTTAACCCATTTAAAAGATTCCTGGGAGATTATTCAAAGGCTTTCAAGGGATCTTGCAGACGCTAGAGAAATCAAAAAAGGCGAGCAAGATCCTCATGTAATTCAATTTCTTGAAGAAGAAATCTCCTCTTTAGAGCCTAAAATTGAAAAGCTAAACAAAGAGGTAGAAACCCTTCTTGTCCCTCCCGATCCAAATGACCATAAAAGTTGCATTGTAGAGCTTAGAGCAGGAGCAGGTGGTGATGAAGCTGCCATTTTTGTTGGTGATTGTGCAAGAATGTATAATTATTTTGCGCAAAACAGAGGGTGGAATGTTGAATTTCTCTCCTCTACACCTTCTGATATGGGTGGTTTTAAAGAGTATCAATTTGTTCTTTCTGGTGAAAATGTATATCGGTTGATGAAGTATGAGGGCGGGACTCATAGAGTTCAAAGAGTTCCTGAAACTGAAGCGCAAGGTAGAGTTCATACATCGACAATTACTGTAGCAGTAATGATAGAGCCTGATGAAGAAGAGGATATTGAGCTTGATGAGAAAGATTTGCGTATTGACACATATAGGTCTTCAGGGGCGGGTGGCCAGCATGTAAACACAACAGATTCAGCTGTAAGAATTACGCACATTCCAACAGGTGTTGTTGCTCACTGTCAACAAGAGAGATCTCAGATCAAAAACCGAGAAAAAGCGATGCGACTTTTGAAGGCTAAGATTGTTGATGAGCAAAGGAGAAAAAGGGCGGAAGAAATAGCTTCGAATAGATCATCACAGGTTGGTACTGGGGATCGCTCTGAAAGAATTCGTACCTATAATTTTTCGCAAAATAGAGTCACAGATCACAGAATTGATCTAACTTTGTATAATCTTGATCGCATGATGGAGGGTGATTTAGAAGAGATGGTTAATGCTCTTGTATCCTTTTTTTACCAGAAAAATTTTGAAACGAAAGATGGTTGATAAACCAAAAGCCTATATTGATGGCGAAGTTGAATTCTATAAATGCAGAATTCAGTTAAATCAAAATGTGTTGATTCCTAGGCAAGAGAGTGAGATTTTAATCTTTTATATGCTTGGAAGATTGGAAAATTCACGAAGTCTTACTCTATTAGATCTTTGTACGGGAAGTGGTTGTTTGGGGCTTGCGGTTAAAAAAGCAAGGCCCGATATGCATGTAATTCTTTCAGATATTTCTCCTTTAGCCTTAGATTGTGCAAGAAAGAATGCAAAATTAAATGAGTTAGATGTGGAAATCCTTGAGGGAAACATGTTAGATCCTTTAGGTGATAGACTTGTAGATTATGTTGTTTGTAATCCCCCTTATGTAACTGATGCAGAGTATGAGCACTTAGAGAGTAGCGTAAAAGATTTTGAGCCAAAACAAGCTCTTGTAGGGGGAAGAGAGGGTCTTGATTTCTATTCGATCTTGTCTAAAACAGTTCAACCTCATATAAAGAGTGGGGGGAAAGTTTTTTTAGAAATAGGAAAAGATCAGGGGCAAAAAGTTGTTGATCTTTTTTCAAGTCCTTTCTGGAAAAAGAAAGAAATTATAAAAGATTGGGCAGGGCATGATAGGTTTGTCTTTTTGGAGACGTAAGCTTTTATCATCGCTTGCAACTGGAAAAAAATTAGAAAAATTATGTTTGGATCATTAACAAAAAAGTTTCAGGAACTCTCGTATGCCCTTTCTAAAGAAAAGGTGCTTACGGAAAAAAATATTTCAGATGCTGTTAGAGATGTAAGGCTTGCCCTTCTTGATGCAGATGTGGGCTATACGGTAGTCAGTGAATTTATAAAAAAAGTAAAGGCTAAGGCCATCGGCTCTGAAGGTGTTAAAGGTGTTTCAGCAGGTGATCAATTTATTAAAATTGTTCATGAAGAGTTAGTTAGTCTAATGGGCTCGGATGAGGCTCACCTTGATGTAAAAAAACCTTTTTCTAAAATTTTGATTTGTGGTCTTCAGGGGTCTGGAAAGACTACTCATGCAGCTAAGCTTGCAAAGATGTTTAAAGAGAAATTCGGAAAAAAGCCTCTCCTTGTAGCGCTTGATTTGCAAAGACCTGCAGCTATTTTGCAATTAGAGACTTTAGGTAAATCTATAGATGTTCCTGTGTTTTCCTTGCCAAATGAAAAAAATCCCGTTGTTGTAGCAAAAGAGGCTTTGAAGGAGATTGAATACGATCTTTTTATTTTTGATACAGCGGGCAGGCTTCACGTAGATGACGAGTTGATGGATGAGCTTAATCGAGTAAAAAAAATAGTTTCTCCTAATGAAGTTATTTTTATAGCAAATAGTGCCTCTGGTCAGGATGCGGTAAAAATTGCAAAAGAGTTCGATGAAAAAATTGGGATTACAGGATCAATTTTAACGATGCTTGACGGGACGACAAGGGCTGGAGCCGCTCTTTCGATTCGAGAAATTACAAAAAAACCACTTCTTTTTGAAGGGGTGGGGGAGAAGCTCGATGATTTTAGAGTTTTTAACCCAGTCTCTATGGCGGACCGAATTCTAGGTATGGGTGATATCATCAACTTAGTAAAAAAGGCAGAGGAGCAGTTTAGTGAAGAGGAAAACGCTGAGTTAGAAAAAAAATTACGAAAGTCAACATTTACCTTTGATGACTATTTAAAACAGATGAAAGCAATTCAAAAAATGGGTTCTATCAAAGGTTTATTAAAAATGATGCCAGGGATGCCTGAATTGCCTGATTTAGACGATTCGGAAAAAGAGTTTTCTAAAATTGAAGCAATGATTTTATCGATGACAAAAGAGGAAAGAGTTGGGAAAGCAGAGCTTGTTCCTGCGAGAAGACGAAGGATTGCAAAGGGAAGCGGAACAACAATAGATGACGTCAATCGCCTTGTAAAAGGATTTAAAGAACTTCTTAAGTTTGCAAAGCTCCTGCCGGGCCTTAAAAAAAAGTTTTCTAGGGGAGAGGCGGAAGGTCTTTTTAACTCAAGATAAAATAGTGTACTTTTTTCCAAAGTTTTGCTACACTTTATCTGATTTTATTTGGAAGGAGTTATATGAGTTTGGTTATGAGATTTCGTCAGCAAGGTTGTAAGAATGCAAGAACATACCGTCTTGTTGTGGCAGAAAAAAAGACACGTAGAGATGGGAAATATATAGCTAATTTGGGCCATTATAATCCAAAATCTGAAGAGCTTGTTATTAATAAAGAAGAAGTGGAAAGATGGTTAAAAGTTGGTGTTCAGCCTTCTGAGAGAACTGTTGATGCTTTGAAAAGAGCGTGTCCCGATGTTTTAAAGGTTTTAAAAAAATAAATAGTGGATATCGATATATTAAGTCTTTTTCCTGAATATTTCGATTCGCCTTTTTCATGTAGTATGATCAAAAGAGCGCGGGAGAAGGGTTTATTAAATATAAGATGTGTCGATATTAGAGATTTTGCGGAAGATAAGCACCAAACTGTTGATGACAGGCCTTATGGCGGTGGTCCAGGAATGGTGATGAAGCCGGAGCCAGTTGTTAAAGCAATTAGGAGTATAAAAAGAGCTAATTCTCATGTAATTTATTTGAGTCCACAAGGCAGAGTGTTAAAAGCTTTTTTTGCAGAGCATGTAGCAAAATCATATGACCATCTAGTTTTAATTTGTGGTCATTATGAGGGAATTGATCAAAGAATTATTGATCTTGAAGTGGATGAAGAGGTAAGTATTGGGGATTATGTCCTGACTAGTGGTGCTCCTGCAGCAGTTGTATTTGTAGATGCAGTGAGCCGGTTTATACCTGGTGTGATAGGTCATCCGGAAGGGCCTTATAAAGATTCATTTCATGGAAGTGAAACTTTTGAAGGGCCGCAATATACGAGACCTTTTGAGTTTGATGGGAAAAAAGTGCCTGAAGTACTTGTAAATGGAAACCACAAAGAGATTGATAAGTGGAGAAGTGCTGAAGGAAGGAAAAAATTAGAGGCCTTAAGCCTAGAGTAGGAGAGAAAAATGCATCCGTTAGTGAAAAAAATTGAAGAAAAATATCTTAAAAAAAACAAGTCTCAGTTTCAAATTGGCGATACTGTTAAAGTACACATGAAGATTATTGAGGGTGATAAAGAGCGTGTGCAGGTTTATAGCGGTCTTGTCATTGGAAAGCATGGGGGAGGTTCTGCGGAGTCTTTCACAGTAAGTAGAGTAGCTTTTGGGTATGCAAATGAAAAAGTATTCCCAACATGCAGTCCTAACATCTGTCAAGTTGAAGTGGTAAGACGTGGAAAAGTAAGAAAAGCGAAGTTGAACTACATCAGAGGTAAATTAGGTAAAGCTGCTAAAGTTGAAGGTATCTTTACAGAAGAGCTTTCAGGGGTAGAGGCTACTCAAGAATAAAGTTTTAAAAAGGGCAAACAGGTGTGGGAAGAATTTGAAAAAGAGGCTATAAGCAAGGGTTTTTCCTACCCTGTTGGAATCGACGAGGCGGGTAGAGGTCCTCTTGCAGGCCCTGTTATCGCTGCAGCGATTTATATTCCTCCACATCTTGAAATAGAAGGAATAAAAGATAGTAAAGAGCTTTCTCCAAAAAAAAGGAGAAAAGTTTATGAAATTCTTCTTCAATCAAAAGAAATCGATTATGGAATAGGTGTAAGTTCACCTCAAGAAATCGATCGAATTAATATTTTGCAAGCTACTTTTGAAGCAATGAAAGAGGCTGTAGCTAAGCTGCAAGTCAAACCTGATTTTTTACTGATAGACGGGAACATGGGTCCTTTAGTTGAAATGAAAAAGCAGTTGGTTGTTCAAGGAGATAAAAAAGTTCGCTCAATAGCAGCAGCATCTATTCTTGCAAAAGAGTATAGAGATGAGCTTATGGCTGAATTGCACCTGCTCTATCCGGAGTATAACTTTCTAAAACATAAAGGGTATCCAACGGAGGAGCATATGAACGCTTTAAGAAAATATGGTCCATCTCCTATTCACAGAAGAAGTTTTGCACCTGTAAGGGAGCTTATATAATGACATACAGCATGACCGGATTCGCAAGGCAAAAAATTTCAAATTTTTTGGTTGAAATTCAGACAATTAATAAAAAAGGGGCTGAAATTTCACTTTCATTGCCGAGATCCTTATCTTTAAGAGAAAATTTTATTCGAAAAAAGATTGGAATGCTCCTTTCGAGAGGACACGCCTCAATAAAAATCTTTTCTGAAAACAACCAAGATGTAAAAGTCTCTTTAGACTCATGTCAAATCATGCACAGTTATTTAAAGGATATTGCAAAATCTCTTGATCCTTCCTATGTTGTAACTTTTGATATGGTCCTTCATGCAGTGCAAAATTTTGATGTTTCGAAAAAACATGAGGAGGATCAAGAGTGGGAAGAAGAGTGGGAAAAAGGGCTTGATGAATTATGGCAAAAGCTTTTATTCATGAAAAAGCAAGAGGGTGAAGTTTTAGCTAAGGATATTTTAGCAAGACTTGATCAAATTAATAGATCTGTGGCTAATTTAGAAAAAGAGAACGAAAATGCGCCAGAGCTTTTTGCAAATAAAATTCGCGAAAGATTAGAAGCCTTAAAAGAGATTAATGAGGCGGATAAAGAAAGAGTTTTAAGAGAAGTAGTTATTTATGCTGAAAAAGTTGACATTACTGAAGAAGTTGTTCGCATGAGATCTCATATAGTGCAGTTAGAAAAATTGTTAACCTCTTCAAATGAGCCTGTCGGGCGTACAATTGATTTTCTTGTTCAAGAGATGATGAGAGAGGCAAATACTATGGGTTCAAAAGCTCCTGGGGTCGCTTCAATGAATCACGTTATTTTCATTAAGGGAGAAATTGAAAAAATTAGACAACAGGGCAGTAATATTGAATGAAGCTTGGCCCTAGAAAAGAAATGGTTTTTATTGTGAGCGCTCCGTCAGGCGGTGGAAAAACAACGCTTGTTAATGAAGTAGTTTCCGCGTTTCCTGGAGAAGTTTTTAGGGTAATTACTTGTACAACAAGAGCTCCTAGAAAGGGAGAGATTGATGGAAAAGATTATTTTTTTTTAACAGAGGAAGAGTTTGAAAGAAAAAGTAAAAATTGTGAGTTTTTAGAAAGCACAAGAACCTATGATCACGCTTACGGAATCCTAAAAAGTAGTATTGAAGATTTGAAAAAAAAGGGGAGTCTTTTTTTAGTCATAGATGTAAAAGGTGCAAAAACTGTTATGGACGCAATTGATACGATTTCGATTTTTGTAGAACCCCCAACATTAAAAGAGCTTGAAAGACGTATTCGTGGAAGGATGCAAGATGATGAAGAGGAGCTTAATAAAAGATTGCAGGTTGCAAACGAAGAGCTTGAAAAAGCCTCTATATATGACTATAATCTTGTAAACGATGATTTTAGTATTGCGGTAGAAGTGATTAAGAGTATTATTATTGCAGAAAGTTTTAGGAGGGTATAATGGAAAAACAAAAAAATTTAACAAATGATTATTTAATGAAATCGTATTCTAATAATTTTAGTTTAGCTCTTACAGCAATTGAGCTTGCGAAATCTCAAATCGCTGCCGGTAAAGAGACAAAACTAGGCGACATTTTTGAAACTCTAGCAAGGCTAGTTCCTCAGCAAAATGGCTAAAAAAATATTAATTACTGCAGCACTTCCGTATGCAAACGGCTCTATTCATTTAGGGCATTTGGCAGGGGCATATCTGCCTGCCGATTGTTATGCTAGATTTTGTAGATTGACAGGATCAAAAACCCTTTTCATTTGCGGGTCTGATGAATATGGAACTGCAATTGTTCATGGAGCTGAGTTATTAAAAAGATCACCCAAAGAGCATGTTGATATTTTTCATGAGATGAATAAAGAGCTTTTTAAAAAGCTTAATATTGAATTTGATCATTATTCAAGAACGACATCGAAATATCATAAGCCGTTTGTGCAAGAGTTTTTTTTACAGCTTTTGAAAAATGGATTTATAGAAACAAAAGAGAGTTTGCAGCTCTATTCTGAAAGTGAGGATCGTTTTTTAGCTGACAGATTTGTTATAGGAACTTGTCCTAAGTGTGGATTTTTGGAGGCAAGGGGCGATGAATGTACAAAGTGTGGCGCAAGTTTTGAGGCGACAGATTTAAAAAATCCTAAATCAAAAATAACTGGTTCTCCTCTCACTTTGAAAAAGACAACTCACTGGTTTTTAAAATGCGATCTTTTTAAAGAGAAACTTTCTAACTGGTTAAAAGGGCTAGACTGGAAACCGAATGTAAAAAATTTCATTGAGCCATATATCCAGGACTTAAGACCAAGAGCGATTACAAGAGATATGAGCTGGGGTGTAGAAGTCCCTTTAGAAAATAGTGACGGAAAAGTGCTCTATGTCTGGTTTGATGCACCTATTGGGTATATTTCTGCAACAAAAGAGTTTTTTGCAGAGCGGGGAATGCCTGATGAGTGGAAAGAGTATTGGTTTGATAAAGAGACAAAATATGTCCAATTTATAGGCAAAGATAATATTGTCTTCCACGCAGTGATTTTTCCTGCAATGATTATGGGGCAAGATTATCCATATAAACTTGTTGATGAGCTTCCAGCAAACGAGTTTTTGAATTTGGAAGGAAAAAAATTTAGCAAATCATCTGGTTGGTATATAGATTTAGCCGATTTTATGACTCGTTATCCAGTTGATGTCATTCGGTATACACTTGCTGCAAATGCCCCTGAAAATCAAGATTCTGAATTCACGTTTAAAGATTTTCAGATGCGGGTTAATACAGAGCTTGTTGGAAAATTTGGTAATTTTATTCATAGAACCCTTACATTTGTCTGGGATCGTATGGATCGAACAGTTCCGAAATGCCATGCATTAAGTGATCTTGATAATGAGTTTTTAGCAAATATCGAAGCTATCGCTATCGAAGCAAAAGAGGCGTATAGCAAGTTTCAGCTAAGAAAGGCGTCTAGTTGTATTATGACACTTTCGGCTTTAGCAAATGTCTATTTTGATCATAAAAAACCGTGGATTTTGCTTCGAAATAAAGAGGCGCTTAATGAATTAGAAACAACAATAGCCTGTTGTTTAAAAGCGATTAAGGTATTGGGACTTATTGCAGAGCCTATTATGCCTGGGACGTGTGAAAAGATTTTCGCTATGATAAATTGTAGCCAAACAAATTGGGATGATTGTATGAAAGAAGAAATAGAGGCAGGAAAACAGATTAAAGAGCCTCACACACTTTTTGGAAAAATTGAAGATAGCCAGATTGCAGAGGAAGTTGCTAAATTAGAGCCTGCTGTCCACACAAAATCAGAAATTGGTTTTGAAGATTTCGAAAAAGTAGATATTCGAGTTGGTCAAATTCTAACAGCTGAGTCTGTTCCTAAAAGTAGTAAGCTTTTAAAGCTAGAAGTTGATTTTGGTTTTGAAAAAAGAACGATTATTTCAGGAATAGCAAAACATTATCAGCCAGAGGCTCTTCAAGGAAAGAAAGTAATGGCAATTGTTAATTTTAAACCTGCCAAAATTATGGGTATAGAGAGCCGTGGCATGATTTTATCTGCAAGTGATGGGACTATTCTTGAGCTACCACTTCTTGCATCAGCACCTCTTGGTTCTGAAATCGGATAAAATTGTTTTAATTTGAGAGAAAGTAAGAGAGGCCGGTGTGCCTTTTTTCGACTTTGTCGTTTTTGATGGCAAGGGCAATAGCTTGTTTGGTTCCAAGTAAGACAACGAGTTTTTTAGCTCTTGTAATTCCTGTGTAGAGAAGATTTCTTTGTAACAGCATGTAGTGTGAAGTGTGGATCGGCATCACAATGCAGGGTGATTCACTGCCTTGAAATTTATGTACAGAGGCAGCATAAGATAGTACGATTTCATTAAGTTCTGAAAATTCGTAAACGATAGGCTTGCCATCAAAGACCACTGTAAGATTAGTCTCTTCCGTGTCAATTTCATCGATAAATCCTACATCTCCGTTATAGACGAATTTAGTGTAGTTATTACGAATTTGCATCACTTTATCGCCAACTTTAAACGGTTGTCCCATTCGGTTGATAAGGATAGTGTTTGGATTGAGCTTCTCTTGCAGTGCCTGATTTAGTTGTTCCACCCCGATGATTCCTTTACGCATAGGTGCTAAGACTTGAATTTCTGACAGGGGATTAAAACTGTATTTAGACGGAATCTCTTCAGCCACAAGAGAGACAAGTCTATTTTTTAAGTCTTCAGGAGATTCAATCTCATAAAAAAGAAAATCTGTTTTTTCATCGGTATTTGCAAGTTCTGGGAAGATCCCCTTATTTATATTGTGAGCGTTAATTACTATTCTAGATCCTTTACCTTGTCTAAAAATTTGAAAAAGTCTTGATAGGGGAATCGCCCTTGATTCGATAATGTCTTTTAACACAGCACCTGGACCAACGCTTGGCAGCTGGTCAATATCCCCAATGCAAACAACTTTTGCTCCATCGGGAATAGCTTTTAAAAGAGAGAAGAATAAAAGAGTGTCAATCATGCTTGCTTCATCAATGATGATGAGGTCACATGTTAATGGGTTTTTCCCATTTTTTTTAAAAATTCCTGAGTTTGGGTCAAATTCTAAAATGCTGTGTATGGTAGAGGCTTTTTTGTTTGTGATTTCTGAGAGTCTTTTAGCAGCTTTTCCTGTTGGAGCGCAAAGAATGATGTTAGAGGTGAGCTTTTCATGGACTGCTAAAATAGCTTTTGTGATTGTACTTTTTCCAGTTCCGGGTCCTCCTGTAATCACGTGCACTTTTTCATGAAAGCTTTTTTCAAGCGCCTGAATTTGACCACCAGCAAATTCGATGCAAAGCTTTTCTTGAACCCAAACGGCTGCTTTTTCAATTTTTATTTCTCGAATCGAAGAGGGTTCTCTTCGAAGTCTTTTTAAGTGTTTGGCTATCCCAATTTCTGCGAAAAAAAGGGGCTTTAACCAGATAAATAACTCCTCTTCTTCACTCGTTGGTAAATTCTTTCGAATGATCCGCTCTTTTGACTCTAAAGAGGTGATTGCTCGGTGGAGGTCAGCTTGATCAACCTCTAGTTTTTCTGCAGCAAGCGTGATAATTTCTCTTTCAGGATAGCAGGCGTGACCATCTTCTGAAAGCTCGCCAAGGACATACTCGATACCAGCTTCTATTCTCATCGGATCGTTTTTCTGGATGCCAAAATTTTTTGCAATAGTATCTGCTGTTTTGAACCCAACGCCCATTATATCGTATGTTAACGAATAAGGGTTGTTTTTAACAGTCTCTAAGCATTTTTCACCATAACGTTTATAGATTTTTTTTGATAATGAAGGGCCGATTCCATGCCCCTGCAAAAAAATTAGAATGTCACGACTCTCTTTTTGTTCGCCCCAATATTTTTTTATGCTATCGACCTTTTTTTTGCCGATCCCTTCAATTTCTCTTAGGCGAGAGGGAGTTTTATCAATGATTTCAAGCGTTTTTTCACCAAAGTGATCAACAATTTTTTTTGCATGAACAACCCCAATTCCTTTGATGTTTCCAGCTTCTAAGTATTTTTGTATGCTAGAGGCATCATTTGGTATCGTTAGGGTGTATGATTTGACAGTAAATTGTTTTCCATATTTTGGGTGAAAGACCCAATTGCCTTTACAAGAAATAGTCTCGCCTAATTGGATCGAGGTAAAATGACCTACAATTTGGATTTCGTCTTTTAGTTTACTTTTCAGCTTTACAACCGAGTAACCATTTTCCTCATTAGAAAAGACGATTTTTTCTATAATTCCGTTAAGTTCTTCTTCCATATGATCTCGTCTAACGAGTGTGCACCAGAGAGGAATTCTTTGAAAAGAGTTTCTTCATTTCTTTTTATTAAGGGATTAAAATGACCTGCAATTTTTGCTTTAACAAGGTTGACTAAGGTTGGGTTAAAAAGGCACTCATTTTTTAAAAAAGAGAGAAGTTTTTGCATGCCTAAATAAAGAGAGGGGTCTGAAAGAAGATCTCCAATTATACTACCCAAGAGATTAGGGGGTGTTTTTTTATCTAAAAAACATTTTAAATACTCGTGAAGAGATGGATAGGCTAGAAGATAGAATGTGCTTATATCGCATAAATCGTGAAGACCTGGCCGAGCATGGCTTACCGCATCATAGAAAAACAATTTTTCAAATAGCACAACTTCAGAAAATGATCTATCTCCTCTACATCCGACAAAGTTTTCAGAGCCTAAATAGAGTTTTTGGACATCTACTGAAGAAAGGCCATGCTTTATTTCAATGAAGAGCTCTTTGCCTTCTTTATCTAGATGGATTTTCGTTCTCTCTAAACCATCTTGAATAACGATTTCTTTCACACCATAGTGCGAAAAGTTCTCGTTTTTTAGGGCTAATAATAGCGGTAGGGGATTGCACACAATTAATTTGATATTGGATTTTTCTTTAAGTTTATATTTTAATAGAGCGTGTAAGTAGATTGCATACCCTCTTTCGGTAATTAAGTAAGCAAAGTAAAAAGAGGGAGAAGAGGGTAAAATGTCAACAGATGAGACAGATGTATCTAATAAAAGTCCTTTTTCAAGGGGGTGAATGCCCATGCAGAGATTGCCAGATTTAGGATGAAACCATTCGGAATTAATAAATCCATACTCTCCAACATTTGCAAAAGTCGGCATTAAGCCAAAGCTTGCTTTTTCAATTTTTTTCACAAGGCTTTGAAAATGGGGATAAAAAGTCGGTAGCTGCAAAATTAATGAGGCGTTAGCCATTTTTTTTATAAGAGAGGGAGGAAAGTAAGCTTGTTCATCTTTGGTGTAAGATAAGATGTGACAGGGCAGATCGGGGTGGTGTAAAACTTTTTTTTCAGAGGTTTCAACAAGTGTAATCAATTCTATCGAAAGGTCTGGCATCGCTTTTTTTAACACTGAGGCTGCCGCATGCGCAGCTGACCAATCACCTAGGCCATCAGCCATTACCCAGGTAAATATTATAAGTGAAGAGCTTCTCGGTAGGGTGACATCTCTATAAGAAAAAAGTAGTGCATTTTCCATCCAAGCTTTTGCAATAGATGAGAAATCGTCAAAGCGGGAACCTTCAGGTAAAACCCCATGATTTTTTGGAATTACGTAAGGAGGAAGACCTAGTTCTAGAAATTTTTCAACTGGCCAAAGCTCTCTGATACGGGTTAAATGATCGACAACTAAAGTTTGCATATAAAATCTATTGTATGAAAATCACCTTTTGTGCACAATTGATCCTTTAAAACATTCCGGCTTAGCTCAGCGGTAGAGCAGTAGACTGTTAATCTATTGGTCGGTGGTTCGATCCCACCAGCCGGAGACCTTTTAATCCAAATATCTATGTTAGACCGTTTATCAGAATTTGCACCTGTTATTCCTCAAAAATTGTGTTCCCTTGAAGGGATCGGCTTCATTTCAAAGTTGTATTTGTCGGGATATGATCTAAAAATTTGGCGTGTGAGCTCTTCTTATGAAAAGTTTCATTTGGTTGAAGAAGTTCATCAATGGCCGGTAACTGGGTTTTGCCTTCATGTGATGAAGACTATTTCTTATGTAACTCTTATTTTCCCATTAATTGCAGCAATTGCTCTTATTGTTTCTGCTAGATTTCCATCTCAAAACATTTATTATTTTGAAAATAGATATGCTCACGAATCATATTTTATAGATTGCGCCTCTGACCCTTCTCGATTAAACGAAATGAAAGCGCTCTATTTGTTTGATAAAACCGTTTTAAGAGAATTAGATAAAACTGTTTTTGGGTTTTCTAGAGAGGTTCCTCAGGTGAGAAGTAGATCTTCGTTCGATTCAAAACAAACTGCATTTATGACCGCTTGTAATAGCCATAATTTTGAGGCAATTAATTGGCTTCATGAAATAGATCCGACAATATTACACGACCGCTTGTAATAGCCATAATTTTGAGGCAATTAATTGGCTTCATGAAATAGATCCGACAATATTACACGAAGAGGTGCGTCAGACACCTTCTAAAGGGACTGCTTTTTTTCAAGCATGTGAAAAAGAGGATGCTCAGATCATTAAGTATTTGTACAATTTGGATCAAAACGTCTTGTTTTATAAGTTGCAAGATTTAGCTCTTGTTAATCAAATCACTGCTTTTGGAAAATTGTGCAAAAAATCCTCGTTAGATCTGATTAGATGGGTTTTTGAAAATGCTACAGAAATGACAAAAGCTAGAATAAAGCGTGAGATTCAAGAAATTGAATTTTATACGGGTGTTAATGGCATCTTTCGATCGATCTATCCAGGAATTAGCCGAGAAAAGATAGACTATCTTTACTCGTTATAGCACAGAAGAAAGAATTTTTATTTCTATCATGGGTGCAAGAGATGAGCAAATTCAGGAGATGATTGATAGGGGCTTTTAATCTATTTTTGAGCTGGGGCTTCTAATAAGCTAGTTACGTAATAATTGAGTGATTCGATCACATCAGAAATCTTTGCGGGTAGCTGAAGAAGTTCAGCATAATCCCCAAGACCATTGAGGTGAGCGGCCCACAATCTTTGAAGAGTTCCGATACCTGTTTCATCAAATTTGATTAGTCCTAATTCTGTACCTCGATGAGAAAAGGTTTGGGAGAGGGTTATCTGTAATTTTTCGGGGTGGAGAAGAGATTGATTGCGAATGAGAAGGACGAGATCGTGATAATCTTTCATACGGCTATTGCTTGTTCCCTTGGAGAGAATAGTTTCGAATTTTTCAGCGAAGATTGATTCAGGAGGATAGACGAGTAAAGAGATGCTTGTTTCAAAGAAGGGTTTTCCAAGATATTTAGTGAGCGGAAGTTCATATGTAAGGGGAGCGACCGTATCACCAATACCGATATCAACTTGGATTTTGTCTTTCATTTTGCCAAATATTGCATTGAATGTAACTCGGTAGCCAGGATATTGCATATGAGGTTGGGTAAGTAAGGAGATTGAATGTAGGGAAAAGATAAAATTATCGAAAGAAGGGGATGAGGTAATTTCATTAAAGAGGATACGAAGTGTTTCTTCTTCAACAGTCAAGCGTGTGAGAAGAAAATCAAGGTCCATTGTTTCTCTGCCAATTTCAATTAAGTAGGAGAGGAGAAAACCTCCTTTAAAGATGAATTTATTTGCATGATTTGAAGAGGCGAGTCTTGAGAGAAATCTTTCAAGAAGAAGCTCTTTCCAGCAAGCATTAAAGGGAACACCTTGTTCTTTAGAGATCGTTTGGAGTTTGTCTTTTAGCGATTGTTCTGAAATCATGTTGTTAGACTGATTAGATACGGTGTTATATTAAATCGGAGCTCTTTAGCGTACTCTTCAAGTTTTGGAATATCAAGTTTATTTTTACCGTTTTTTGAAAGAGCCATTCTAAGCGCTTTGATTGCAATTTCACGACTTAGAAGACGAAATGCATCAATGATAGTGCGTTCAGGGTCAAATATGGGAACTGTAATACCTTCAAGCTTGATACTTGTTTTGCCAAGATCGATATTGCGATAGCGAACAATTTTTAGAGAGCGACTTGGATGGGTAGATGTTTTATGTGAGATGGCAATCCAATGTTTACGAGGGATTTCTTCTGTGAGTTCATAAATAGAAAGCGCTGAAATAAGGCAGATCACACCACCTTTAACAGAATGAATTGCTTGAATCAGATCATGCCATTGAAACAGAGAAGGGTTATTGTAGTTTGTGCTTTGATAGACACCTCGTTTGATTCGTTTTAGATAACCTTTCTTCACATAGTGGCTAAGAATTGAGGGGTGGATACCAAGATTTTTTGCTTCAGAGGAAGTAAAATAAGGTTTTTTCAGAAGTGGAGCAAGAGTGACTAGAGCGGTAGTTGGTTTCATGGTTTTTTCTCCCTAATTCATAATTTAACAAAAACACCCATTTATGTCATCTGTGTGTTTTTATTAAGTTAATATTAATTTAATTATTTAAATATAAATATATTAAGAAATTTTTATGCAGACTGATTTCTACAATTGCTCACAAACATCACATCTTGAAAAGAATCTTTCGGAAGACTTACAATTCTTTACATTCAACGAATCTTGGTGAATCAAACATGAGTCAAAATATAGCACCACCAGCAAATGTTAAATGGATTAAAGCAGAAAAAGGGGAAGGACTCTCAATAGTATACTTTGATCAGGAAGGTAATAAGCTGATTCGCCGTAAAGACCCGAATCCAGGGTCGTTGAAGGGATCGAAGGCTTGGCGTCATAACAATCCAGGCAATTTAGTTAGTGGACCCTTTGTGAAACAACATGGGTCTATTGGGTCAGCTTCATATTCAACTAAAAATGAGCAGGGTAAGGAACAGAAATATACATTTGCTATTTTTCCTAGCTATGAAGTGGGTAGGACAGCTATGGCCTTGCTTTTTAAAGAACCTAAATATTCCAAATTGACTTTAGAAGCTCTTCCAAGAAAATATACAGGGATTGAAGATGGTAAGCCTGATACTAAAGAGGCGATTGCTTATCGAGATTTTTTGAAGAAGGCTACTAAATTAGATATGAAGAGAACCATTGAATCACTGAATGAGGATGAATTTAATACTTTAATCCAAAAGATGGAAAATTATGAGGGTTGGCATCCTTGGGCTGAGGGAGAAGAATTCATACCTGTTCAAAAAATAATTGGTGTCAAAATGAACCACCATAAAGTTACTGACTTTTTAATTCTATCTCTTACGGAAAAGCGATGGATAACAAGGGCAGAGGCTATCAATCTAGCAGAAAATCAATTATTACGTGCCGTAGTTGTGCACAATAAAAAACAGACATATCTTCGTCCATTTCCCCACGAAACTCCATACAGGGATTTGGTATGCTAAAAACATATTTGGTTTTGCTTTTCGCATTGGCATCAGGGTGGACTCAAGAATTCGACCAGCAAGTCATGATAGAAGGAGTTTTAAGGCAAGGAGAAAGAGAGATTATAAAAGACCCAAATGGTAAAAAAGAAGTCAAAATTGAAAGAAAAATCGTTTTAGTTACGGACAAACCTTTAGTTCTTTTTCATTCTATTATGTTAGAAAAACAGCAAATAGCTTCTACAGAAACATCATATCCGCACATTGGGGTAAGTCTTCCAGAAGAATTCATTACCCTTATTGGAAAGCGTGTACAATGTTATGGAAATTTTAAAAGATCATTTGACCCCATTGGAGATGAGATCATTTTACATGTAGATACTGTATTGGACGCCGAACAACCAATAAATCAACTAAAGACTGTTTTTTATGAGCCTGAGGAAGTAGAAGTTTTAGGATTACTACAGGAAATTATTTATCCAGGACCGCCTGAATATATGAGTATCGAGATGGGGGATCAGCCTGAAAAGACAACTATTCTGACCTTAAAGGAACCCATTAATGTTGATATTAAAAAAGAGGATGGTTTAAATGAACCTGAACAAGGCGTTCGTCAGCTAGAAGTCGTTTTTCCTGATTCAGTACCAACAGATAGCCAAATGAAAGAAGAAATTACCTTAAAAGGAACTCTTTTTCATTCACATACAGGTCATCATCATAGAAGAGTATTGATAATGGTAAAGAGTTGGAGTGTCAAGTAATGCTCCACTCTTGCTCCAATTGCCGGTAAAACTAGACCGAAATTGGCAGCTTTTGACGTTGCATAAAAATTGCTTGAGGGCTTATCATTTGCGCTGTTACACGATGCAGAGCATTGTGGAGAGTTAGTTTTTATCTTACTGTTAATCTATTGGGCGGTGTGCTGATCCCACCAGCCGGAGACCTTGTCAAATAGGCATCTCAGCATTACACGCGAGATGCCTTTTTTGTTTCTGGTCCCCACTTCTGTCCCACTACACCACAATACAGTGCAATAAATCAATATTAACTTTGATCGCATAAACAATGCCAAAAACGGATCATTTATCTATGCAACTTTCTGGGGTTCTTTCTGGGGTCAGGCATATTCTGGGGTCAGGCATTGGGTTATGAGGTTTCGTTGTATGCTAATTTTGCAAGAAATTAGTTATCAGGATGTTTACTTAAAATAGCTTTATGCCTTTCCTCAAAATTTTTAACTAGCCCTGCAAACATTTTATTCTAGCCATTTTTTGTTTGGTAATTGAATGAACGTAAAAATTATAAAACAATTTTGATTTTCTACAAACCCCATAACTCAATGCCTGACCCCATCATTGACTCTCTAAAGCATCTTGCTAAGAAAGAGCATTTTTGAATTTTTTTCATAACCAGAGCGTTCAAAATCAACTTTGAAACCAAGGTTTTTGTAAAAGTTTTCCGCTTCCCAATCCATAGTGTTGATAGATAGTATTTTGCAATCTGAATCTTTTGCGAACGCTTCCGCTTTTTGCATGAGCAAAGTACCGAGCCCTTGATTTCGTAAATTTTTACTAACCCAGAGCTGGCTAATATACATAGATTGATAACATATCTCTCCATGACAGCCAGCCACAACGATACCTTGAGCATTTTTATAAAAAAATCCAAAAGGTTGGACTTGTAAAGCTATTCCTTTGACTTCTATTGCATTCTCGGAAATTCCATTTGTAAGTGCTTCAACTTCATTAGGATTAGGGTTTTTTGTAAATTCTAATTCATACATGTGTTATTCTAGATTGTCTCTATAGCATAAGGGTTGATCATATGAAAAGACGTGCATTTTTACAAAACAAATTGTGGAGAGATAAAGCAATTGATCTCATGCAAGAGTTAAAATCTATCATTCACTGGCAACGCCTAACGGATGCAGAATATGATTATCAATTGAGGCAAAAACTTCTTGAGGAATCTAGAGAAGTTTGTAGAGCGAGTTCAAGGCAAGAATTGATGCAAGAGTTAGCTGATGTGCTAGAAATCATTGAAGCTCTTAGTGCCGCCAATAAAATCCCATTTGAGGAAGTTAAAACGATTCAACTTAAAAAGAAAGCAGAAAGAGGAGGATTTGAAGGACGTAAATTTGTTACGATAGCAGAGCATCTTGAAGGAAGTTTCGGCGAAAAGTATTGTCTTGCCGACCCAGAAAAATACCCTGAAATTACTGAAACTAATTTGAAAATGATGGATCAGGTATAAAGGATCATACCCGTTCAGCAAATACTTTTTTGATTTTCTCAATTTCTGAAACAACAAGAACGATTTCTTCATGGACAGTTCGTCTTTTTGAATGAAATACACGTTTGCCCATAAAGACTTTTAACTCTTCTACAGACAAGTCACCTTTTTGAATTTCCTCAAAGGAAAATATTTTTTTGTAACCAGTAATCTGATCTTTTAATATGACTTGATTCCGACTGGGAGAGACTTTGATATCTTTTAGAGGTCTACCATCTTCTTGATAAACAGCAACGGGAATGAATTCAGAAATACCAAATTGAATATAATGTTTTGTGATTAAGTCTTCTATATTTGGATTATCAGTGCAAAATTCAGTAGGAGTGTTATCCCCATAAGTTTGAGTTAGAGGAATAGGAGAGTTCGGGGGGCCAGCTGTTAATAAAAAAGTGGGTCTGATTAAAGAGCTGTCTTTATCAACTTCTGGAAAAGAACATTCGACTGTTGTATTAAAGGGAGCCCAAAATAGTCTGTTATTTGGGTTAGATCGATTATCAATAAGGACATAACCATCTTGGCATTCGATAATTACAGCTGCATGTCCTAAGTCTCTTGTCCCAGCAAACATGCCCAGAATGTGATGGTCATGATACAAATTTCTTAAGATGGCTAAACTCATTCCAGTGCATATTGCAGCGCGCTCAGGCTCCTCAGATGCAAGGTCTAGTTCTGAAAGGCCTTTTCCTTCGTTTAGCTGTCTAATTAGTCTAACATATGGTTTTAACCCATCGTAATCCATTGTATCAATTGTCCTATCAACAGTGCTTTTTATTTTGGCTATTAACTCTAAGCAAGTTCCTGGATATAGTTGTCTAATGTTGGAGACGTTAAACCCAGCTTCTACAGTTTTTTGTTTTATGTCCATTAAGTCACCACTAGATGTAGAAAGAGCGGATCGAATAAAAGGGTAAATTTTCTCTAATTCAGGATCATCCCCAGCAACAGAGAGTTGAAAACGTTTATCAGCAATATTAAGATCACCAGAATCATCTTCTTCTAAGTCAATCTGATAGGTAAATGTCCCTTTTGAGCATTGAATATGCATTATTCTTTATTCCTTTGATTCTCACATAACAAATTGATTGAATAACCGAAAGTAGAATAAAGGGATAATCATCTAAGAATCCGTACGACCGAAATTCATATTGAATCTTATGGGGGTTATTGTGTTACAATGAGATAAAACAATGGATATGCATAGGCAACAAGAAATCCTCATAAGGAATTATAATCCAGAAGATGTTCGGGCTTTGGCTGATATCTTCTACAATACGATCCATCGGGTCAATATCCAACACTATTCTCGGGATCAAGTTGATGTGTGGGCTCCAAAATCTAGTTTGGAAACAGAAGGTTGGGCTAAGAAATTTTTTAGGACAAAACCTTTCATTGCGGTGATAGGAACCGAGATCATTGGTTTTGCTGAATTTGAACCGAATGGGCACATAGATTGTTTTTATTGTCATCATGATTGGATTGGCAAGGGTGTTGGAAAAGCTCTAATGAAAGCGATTTTTGAGAAGGCGCGAGAATACAAAGTGGATACAATTTTTTCCGAAGTGAGTATTACGGCAAAGCCATTTTTTGAAAAGCAAGGATTTAAAGTTGTCGCTGAGCAAACAGTAGTCAAAAAAGGTGTAGAGCTTATCAATTACAAAATGGAGAAATGCCTGGCTCTAAATCATAATTCATAAAAAATGGGAGTTTCTCTGTCCCACTTTTGTCCCACTCGGGCGCAAAAACTCACCAAAGACTACCGTAGACCACTAAAATTAAAATCTTGTAGAGCCTTATCCGTATTGCTGCTATGCTGGGTGGTGTGTTGTGATTAGTCGTAACTGGGGTTACTGTTAATCTAATGGGCGGTGTGCTGATCCGAAAAGTCGGAGACTTCTTCAATTTCAGATCACAAATCAATCATTAGTTTAACTTTCTCGGAAGTCAAATTTAACGGGGAGGCTCCCATTTTTGGCCTTCAGCTAAAAAGCCATCTTCGATGGCTGCGAGGTTTGCTCACATGCGGGCTATTGGAACGATTTGTTTTTGTGCATTGGAAGGGTTCATGCCTGACCTCTTTACCTCTATTTATTTCTAATTCAGAGGGTAGGATTCTAAAAATTGATTGGAAATTTAATCTTTTCGTGTTGTAAAGTTTTTTGCCTTATATTTAGAGTGATACGAAAGGAAAAATATTTATGAGTTCAACAGTTACCCAAAGTGCTTTAGTGGATTATGTTATTCCGCCGGAATTTAGTTATGGGACAAGTTGTCTAGAGGTTCTAATGGGTGATGAAGCAGTTCTTAGGGCAATTGATTTGGCAAAATTACATTTTATAGAGGGGCAAGATAAATTAAAGGTAAGATTTCCTGCAGAGTTTATAAGGGAAAAACAGATATTTGCAGCAAAGAGCTCTTCGGGAATTTCACCCCATATTAAGAGTTTAATTGATACCTACAAAGGAAAGGGCACAGCACTTGATGTAGGATGCGGAGTTGGACTAAATAGTATTGCGCTTCTTAAAATGGGTTGGAATGTGTGTGCACTTGATCTCTATAAAGAGGTGCTTGATGTATTTAAAGAGCATGTTTCAAAAGTCCGAAGTTCAGTAGAATCAAAAGAGTCTAATTTTGGTAAGTATCGGATTATTAATAAAGATATTACTGATATGACATTGAAAGCTAGTTGTTTAGATCTTGTTTTAGCATATGATGTGCTTTCTTATCTTTCACCAGATTCCCTCATTCCAACAATAAGAAAAATTTATGCAGCGCTTCTTCCAGGTGGTATTTTCATGGGTTCGCTTTTGGTTAATAGAGAGCTTAGTACTGATGAAGATGTTCTCTTAATGGTCAGTATGCGTGCTTTAAATGCTTATTCATATACAGATCCTGCTGTAATAGCTAATATTTTTCGATATGCCGGGTTTCATATGGAGGTTTGTACTTTTCATCCTTTGATCGATTCCTCCCATCCTGGAATGGTGGTCTCATTTGTAGCTAGAAAATTGTCTGTATAAAGAATAACCGAGGGGGTCACACCTGTAATTTTGCAATTCAAAAATATTTTTTTTCTAATTTTAATCTTTTAAAGTAGGTTTTAAAAATTTCCTATCATCAATATTATTTATAAAAGTGTTCGATTAAAAGAGTTGTTATTATTTGTTTTTTTATTAATTATGCTATAATTAACTTTTAAAAAATTAATAATAGGATATTTATGTCAATTTCATCTGTAACAAGAGGGGCGTTCGTTACTGCGGATGAGCCTTTGGCTAGAGAGGTTTCTGAACTTAGAGCGTACGTAATAAGACGGGATCGCCTAACAGAAACTGAAGCGGAAAGGACTCGGTTGCGTGCGTCTTTTGCTGATTATGAAAGAGCCGCTAATAATATGGGGCGGCCTGGATTAGCTAAGGCTTTTGCTGTTGGTGGGCAAATGGTAGCTGTGAGTCAGGCAATGAGTGCTGCTGCTGCGGCAGGCATGACTGCATCAACTGCTCTGCCTGCAGTAGGATCTGCGATTCTCCTCATTTCAATGTTTGCAGCTATGGATTCAGATGGAAGTGATGCTTTGCAAGCACTTGAGGTGGAGATGAAAAATTTCTTTGCTGGAGTGAATGCAAAATTAGCAGAAATGGAAGGGCTCATTTTACGAAATCATGCGGAAGATTTGCATGAGTTTACAAAGGTTCGTTATGAAATTGGTGTAGCTAAAAGCGGTTTGACTGCTCTTTTAAACCTCTCGCAAGAGGAAGTGCGAGATACTCGGGGTGATCTTCATGTTCAAGTGGAAAGAGTTGCGGGAAAAATTGAGAGTGTAGCGCGGGCTACTCGATATTCTTTAGATGAACTTCGATTGGATAAATTAAGAGACACAGTTGATGCAATTAATCACTATGAGTCAAGAGGGCTATCGGTTGAGAAACTTAAGCGGAAAGTTGCTTATCTAGAAAGATGGCTTGCGCAGCCCCCTGCAAATAAAATGCTAACAGGTGAATATTATACCAGCACTAGAGATCAAGGAAAATATCTTGAAACTAGTTCCGTTGCAGGAAGAATTGGTCTTTTAGGTAAAATAGCTCAAGATAAAAAAGTTGTTGCATTTTCGAAAGAAGAAATAGATGATCTTGTTGATATTGAAGCATTTGAGTCTATTTTACCAACCTATGTAAAAGCTGTTAAACTTCTTCGAGCTGCAGGTGAGGATTATGATGCAGATGGTAGGATGTGGGCTGAAAAAGTGGTGAGCCCCCTCGCTGCTTGTAAACATGTAGGGTATTTTCTCCATGCAAATTATAAAAGATATGCCGAAACAATTTATAGAGATATGCAAATAAGTTACGACAGATCTGTATTGGCTGCAAAAGAGTTATTAGAAGCGCGAAGTAGAGAACTTGCAGATAGTCTTGAAAGAGAGTTAAGAGAAGAGGTAGGGAGAATATTTTTAGATGTGGCAAGCATTCCCCATGTTGAAACGCGGGACTCACCTTATGATGGGGGATGGTTTGTAGCTGTACCTGGAGGACATGCAGGCATGGTTCATGGAAGATTGTCCGGACAGAGAGGAGAATTACTAACTTTTTCGGCTCTAGCAGTTACTCCTTATGATCTTTTTGATGTGCGGGCAACTGAAGTAAATTTGAAAGGACGATTTGCAAGACTTCTTCCTGCTCGTGACGATGTCTATCTTTTTCCGACCTATCTTCCCTTGGAAATACTTCCTATAACAACACCGATTAAAAGTGGATTGGAAGCTGAAAAGCTTGGTCTTGGAAGAGTTCAGGTAGAGGCTCTTCTCGTAGGACGTTTCCAATGTGATGATGGCAGATGGCTCTACGCACCAGGACATTTAAAAGGGAATTGGGAGTTTCCAACTGATCCCTATTGGATTTCTTTGGAGTGGTCTTTTGTAGATGTGAGAGGAAGAGTATTTCCTCTGCAAGATGACAGGTTTTCTCTTAATTTTAATGGGTGCGAACATTGTCCGGGTGTTTGGATCAATAATGCACCTAGTGCAAACGATAGGGGAGATTGGGTATGGAATGGTGATGCACTTGCAGGTTCTTCCCTTTTATCAAGATGGACTTCTAGTAGAGTTGATTTAAAAGAAACTGATATGAAAGAGGAATTTGATTCATGTGAAGGTGTGCATAGATCGCAAGTGATTCGCTTCCCTGCAAAAAGAGCTACAGAATGGCCCGCTGTTAATACAATGAGATATGAGAAAGTTACGGAGCTTAGACGAGAGCTTTTTGATCCTGCAAAAGGGGATCCTTTTAAAAAAGAGATCTTTCGCTCTTCGTTGGAGGAAATGCGAGAAGCTTATACCCTTATTCATGCTTATAAAGAACATATTTTCGGGCCTCAGCCCTCTACTACGCTTACAACCATGTCGTCTGATCTGTTAACTTGTTTTCTGATAGCACAGCCTCTTCCAGCACTCGATCTTCCACCAGCGCCAGTCAGCGCTTATATGGAACAGCGAAAGCTGCTTTCAAGAAAAGTCAAACTCCTTCGTGCTGAGATTTTAGCAACCCCTGTCGCTCCAAGGGCGCCACTACCCGTAGCTGGTATGGCACATGATCCTAGAGTTGATGCTCTTGCTGCACGAGTGGATGAGTTAACTGCAATGTTAATGGCTAGAGATGCACAAAATAGAGCTCTTGTAGAGCAACTTGAAAGACTAATGTCTATGATGGGTGGGGGTAAATGAGTATCCATTTTACAAGAGAAGGAGTTGTCAATCTTTTTGAACCCCTAAAAACTTTTGATGAAGTAACAGAACATGATCAAGAGCATGAGAGTGAATTAACCCTAGGAGAACTTGCTCTAGATACAGCTGCCAGCATGGGGGCCCATAAAGCTCCTATGAATTCATCTATGGGTGTTTTGTTATACGGAGTGGCTAAAAATAGCGATCAAAATCGAATGCATGCTGTGGCAGGGGGTGTATCACATCTTTTTTTAGATACTTGCATTGAAATTAGTTTTGAGAGACTTGCCCATTTTCTTGCCGCATCAGGAGTAGATGCTCTTTTCTTGAAACCATTAGCGCCTATGAGCGCTGTTGTACCGCTTATTGTTGGAGCGCATGCAGTGAGAGTTTTCAGAGATACTGCAATCTGTTATTTGCCTAGTGATCCTTATATTCCTCTAACTATGGGGGATCCTGAGGTTGCTTGCACTGCTGAAGAAGTAAAAGTTTTTTTTAATTTAGTTTCGTTACCTAGTCATGGTTTACAGAGGCTGCATCACTATCTATCAGGTCGCATCGTTGCAGGGCTGCATTACATTGGGGTGTCGGATGAACATATGGAGATGATGGAAGACGCTGCAAGGTTTCCGATCCGAACGTTAGGAGCATCTATGCTCGGTCCTGGCAGTAATATTCCTGAATTGCTCGGAAGAGATCGACTTATGCCTCTAATTCCAAAAGGAGAATCCCGAGAAAGATTACAGCGAGTGTTTGAACTAGTACGACCAGAGTCTTTAGCGACAAGATATTTTAGAGATGTTCAAATAGAAAATCGTCCTTTTAGAAGGCCGGTTGCATCCGGAGTACCCACATTTGCAGATGTAGGAAGCGATGAGCGTCGTGAAGATGCTCGAGCATATGAAATACGAATTGATCCAATACGTTCGTTAGCCGAAACTTATTTTAAACAGGCAAAAGTGAGCATAAAAGAGCCGGCGAAATTAAGAATTTGTCATGCAGCAGGAGACCGAATTACGGAGATGCTTAATCATCACTTGGCTGAGGAGGAGGCGTATAGAGCACTTGAAAGAGAGGTTTGCGAGCTTCGAGCGTATTTTGAACGAAGGGATGAAGGTGCTCTCTTGGTAAGAGATAGAGAGCGTTTGCAGGGGGCATGTTTGGATGCAGCTAGTGCTGCGAGGAATTTTGGGTGTCCAAAACTTGGTGTGGTCTTTAACGCTGGATATGAGATGATGCGGTTTGAAGATGCAGCTAAAAAGTTAGAGAGTATAAAAGATTTAAAATCAGCTGAAGGAATTTCTGCGATATCTTCGGTAACTGCTGCAGGTTTGGCTATTGTGAATGTATTTGCAGCGCTCGATAATAGACCATCTGATCTTTTGGGACCTTTGCAAGAAGTGATGAAGAGGTATAATGTGCAGATTTGTCACAAGATTCAGGAAATATGTGGGGTACTTGCCCACTGTCATGCAGAAAAAATGTGGGAATTTGAAAAAGTTCGATTTGAGTTTTTTTCTATGTTCGAAGATGTGAAGGCGCAAAATAGTCAATTGCTAAAAGAAATTAGTTATCTAAAGCAAGCTATTGCAATTGGATTTGCGCGGATGGAAGAGTACGTTGAGTCTTTTGGGGAAGAAATTGATTATAGAGTACAAGAGCTTAGGTTGGAATCGCTTCGTAAAGTTGAGGATGGTATCAATCATTACGAATTTGGTAAGGTTTCGCTAGATACCATTAAGGAGTGGGGGGCGGTGCTTGAAAGATGGCTCTCTGATCCGCCAGCCAAAAAAATGATGACAGGAGAGTTTTACGCCGATTCAGATAGAAGGGAGGAGTATATCAAGCGCTCATCACCTGCTGGAAAAATTGGCCTTATGGCAAGACTTGCTAAGGTAGAAGAGGCTCGCATCGATTCTCTTGTTAATCTAGATACAGTCGAGTCTTTGCTCGATGCTTACATAACTGTTTTAACAATTTTGCGTCAGGAAGGAGAGCTTTATGATCCACGTGGCATCCTTTGGCAAGAAAAGCTAATCGGGCCTATCCAAGTTTGTGACCGCATAGCAAGAGCTCTAAATCTAGCAGATTATGCCCCGTGGCAGGAGCATCATGCGGCTTATATGAATCAAATTGCTAGAATTCAAAGAAATATAGCTGAAAAAAGAGAAGAAATTTTGGCTCTGCCATCTCTTATATCGACGAGGGAGAAGCTCGAGCGAACGACAGCAATGGTAGATGCAAGTGAGGGCTTGCTTGCGGATAAGTTGCAAGCGTTAATTGCGGCCCTTGCTGGAAGAAAATAAAGTGAATAAATTTATTCCTTATATTCACCTAATTTCTTAGAAGGTTTAAAATTGGCTTTTTTTTATGGAGGAAATATGATCGTTCTTCGTGGTTTGGTTTCAAGTAATGTAAGCTCATTTTGTTCATTGGGTTCAGTTAGATGGGGGCAATATTCTTCTAGTAAAACTCCCGAAGAGTTTTTGAAAGGTCTTGAAAAGGCTTCTGAAATAGCTCGAAAAATAATCAAAGACCTACAAGAAGCAAAAGAAGAAAAAATAAGTAAAAATTCACATCCTATTGATTTTCTAAAGCATTTTGCTAAGAAATGAGTATGATGCTTCAGCTTATACTAATACTCGTTTTTTAAATAATAAAGGAGTTCTTTATGCAAGTTTCATCAGCTCCGTTCTCTCTTCCTACGGCTCATATTGGAGGAGCTTTTCCTAAAAGACCCAGGGAAAGTAAAAGTTGTCTCCTTTTATGCATACAAAAGGTTATGGATTTTTGTGTTTTGATTTGGCATGTGATTACGTTTGGTTATTTTAGATCGAACAACCGTGAAAGGTCTTTGCATGATGTAGGTTATGAAGGGTTTCATCGAGAATCTTCTGAAGCTTTTTCTCTGATTGGAGCTGGACGGGGCTTTTCAGAGGCAGAAGAAATAGGTGTTTGTTTAGACCAAAAACTAGAGCCAGAGCGTCCATTTATGGAGTTTTTTAAAGAAGTTCCTTCGTATCAGGGGGCATTTCGTGCAAAATGGTTGTTTTCAAATGAGCTTGAACAATCTCAGACATTAGATTGGTTACAATCAAAGAGAGCTTATGGAGATACATTAATTGGAACGGGTTGTTTTTTTACATTAAATGCCTTTTCTATTAGACCCGAGCAAGTCAATCACTTGGTTGTTATTGATATAAGTTTGGGGGTTTTGGATTTTTGGAATGATATAAAAGCAATTGCATTGAGGTCGAATAGTCGTGAAGAAGCTATTGAGGAAATTATAGCTAAATTTGAGATAGATAGATCAAAGTGTTTAGAAGAGAGAACCTGGCTTTCATCAGATGCTCAATTTTTAAAAGTGAAAAGATTGTTTCAGGAAAATAAATTTGCTTTTGTTCGTGCAAATTTTACTGATGTGACGAGCTTACAAAGAGTGGGAGACGCTTTAAAAAGTGCTTCAGTAACTATAGATACTATATATGAATCAAATATTGGTTCGTGTTCTTTTGCCCCTACTCCCGTGAGATATGGGGGATATGGGCTTTCTATGATAGTGCAGAGGTCTTTAGTTAAAGCGGCTTTAAGAAGTGAAGAAGAAATTAGTTTTTTGGAAATTTATGCTGATGGGGGCTCTATGAACGCTGTGAAGCAAGAAAGATATGTACGTGTTTTTCGGAATTCAGAATAAAGTTTCAAAAAGAGATGAAGGGGTCATGCCTGCAATTCTGCAATTTAAAAATATTAATGAAGGGTCTATTCAAAATGTGAAGCCTTTTAGAAGCTGTCTTAAAACCTCGATTGGATGATTTCTTGAGAAGGATTTGTCACTCCTTGGCTCTCTTTATCAATAATAGATCGTTTGAGACCATCTCAAAGGACATTCGAAGAGTGAAGGACTCTCTGGCTTATCATGATAGATTTATTGAGTTTAAGTTTATCCAACGTTCATTTGAAATTGCAGAATTGCAGGCATGACCCCTTCATGACCCCTTCATTAATGACCCCTTCATTAATTTAATCATTCGATGATGATATCAAAGTGTTCCAATAGTGTCATCACTTCTGGCTTGGAAAATTTGGCTTTTGGGAGTTTGTTTGTTAGGGGATTGATAGAATAATTGATTGCTTCTTGAAAATTAGCTTTGCTTAAGTTCGTGTTGTGAAAAACACTCCCTTTTAGATCTGATCTTGTAAAATTCGAACTCGTCAAGTTGCAATTTGTAAAATAGACTTCATGAATAATGCAATCATGAAATTGAGTGTTTTTTAGATCTAAATCAGAAAAATTAGATGTATCTACAAGACATTTCATAAAATTGATTACCAAAAATGCTTTATCACAATCTGAAAAGTTAACCCCCATCAATTTACAGCCATCGAATTTAATTTCTTGCAGTCTGCAACCATCTAATTTTGATAAACTTAAATTACATTTAATAAATTCACATTCTAAAAACTTTGAATTTGTAAAATTACTCTGAGTAAAGTCGCAGCTTTCAAAAGTAACCTGCGAAAACTTTTTATGTTTAAGATCAAATCCAACAAAAGACTCATTTTTAAACACTTGATTTTGAAATTCATTTTCAGTTAAATGAAATGTCATAGTCTCTTTTCTACAGATGAATGCATTAATAGAGGATCTTATAGAAGAAAATTCAGTTTAAATCAAGTGCAATTCCCTATATGACTTTTAAGACAAATAGCTGATTAATGAAGGGGTCATGAAGGGGTCATGAAGGGGTCATGCCTGCAATTCTGCAATTCAAAAATATTAATGGAGGGTCTATTGAAAATGTGAAGCCTTCTGGGTCATAGCTATCAAGAATGGTTTGGAAGATCACTTTTCGATAGTTGTAAAAGAAAAGGCGATGATTTGTTGAGAAGGATTTGTCTCTCCTTGGCTCACTTTATCAATAATAGATGGTTTGAGACCATCTCAAAGCACATTGGGATAGTGAAGGACTCTCTGGCTTATCACAATGACTTTATTTGGGTTAAGTTTATCCAGTGTTCATTTGAAATTGCAGAATTGCAGGCATGACCCCTTCATAAGGCTGATAAAGAGGGTGCTAGATGTCTGTCTTTTTCTTTTCGGTATTCGCGACCTTCTTCTAATCCCTGATGTCCATATCTTTCCGGATAGCCCCTTTCGCAATTGTAGCTGTTTTCAGATAGAGCAAATAGTGTTGCGTGTCTTAACTCTTCTAGGCATTCTCTTATGTCAGGATCTATTCCAGCAATAGTGAATTGTTCTTCGAGATTTTCATAGCTAGAATCTGATGCAGGGGATGTATGCAAGTCGTCGAAAAACGTATTTCCATATTGATTGAAGTGAATGGCGTGTATTAATTCATGGACAAGAAGGCTGTCTTTCTCGGCCAAATATACGTATTTAGTTCCATCAGCAGTTTTAGAATAATGTTGGGTTGCTTTTGTGTTAATCCCTACTGAGCGTTTTTCAGGATCATAGTGATCTCCGAAGGCATCATAAACAATGCTTAAAGGATAGGGGAGTCGGCAAACGTGAAGAATGACCCATCTTCCTGTGGGACGTGAAAGAATTAGGCGAAGAGTTTTCAAGATTTTTTCTTGAAAAGAGGGATCTCCAATGATGGATAATGGCATTTTTCCTTGCTTGATCGATTGATAAAGTCTCTTAAAAAGATGTGCTTCGCTTGATCGAATTTGGAAAGGTGAGATCACTTCTATTTCATCACTGACGACTTCGACATCAGAGTCTTTAAAAGGATCATCACCATCGTCTAGCCAAGGAATGCCTAAAGTTATCAGATCGAGTTCCTCTGTTGAAAGTGGCCGCCAGAGATGTTGGATCGGTATATTACCTAGAGGTTTATAGCCAGAGGGAGTATGAGATGATTTGAGTAAAAGCTTGATCTCATCAGGTCCAAGCGGAGGGGCTATAGACCCTACAGCACGCCTTTGTATCTCTATGATCCATCCGGCATGGTCTATTTGGCCACGTTTTTCTAAAATATGTGCACCTATCCAAAAACTCCACCAAGAGAGTTTCGCACAAGCATTAGCAGAGATTTTTTCAACTAGTGGTTTACCTGCTTCACCACTTACAGCAGCTTTGAGAAGAGCCCAGTTTAGAAGATAGGGGGTAAAAACTTCGGGTATTGTGTTATAAGCCCATTCTAGAACTTCCAGCCCAACAGGACCGATGTTTTCTAATGCTTTTACAACAGATTGTTCTGAAAGATAAGATCGTGCATATGTCCAAAGGAACGTTCTTTTCTGTATACGCACTTCCGTGGAGTCTTTACACGAATTTCTAAATTCTAATTGAATAGATCTCTCAGAGACTTTGTCATGCATAAGGAGCCATTCCGTAACAGTGGATGATCTTTTTGAAAAGACCTGTAGCTTAGGAATTCGATCAGAAAATTGTGAATAAATCCACTCAACTCTCATTACTTCTTGCGCATCTCTCAAACAAAGCTCCAAAAAATGACTATCCGAGATAGACTCATTTCCAATGGTTGCAATCCATTTTGCTACAGCGAATCCGTTTTCTTTATTAAAACTTTCTATAAATGCTTGACGTAGATAATATTCATCAATTGATTCAACGCTACATAGCCACTCTAGCATAGGAAGGCCTTCGTTACCTAATTTAACGATCTCTTGAAAGATTTCTCCTGCCCAAAAACCTAAGGGGCTCGGACAATGCTGATTTAACCATACAAGAGCTTGCATTCCTTCCGGGTCTGTTACAAAAGCTTTGTAAAGCACCCTTTTTTGCTCTTCCAGTTCTTTAATGACAATTTCTGGCGCAGCCTGATATAGAGAGGTGAGGAGCCTAAAGGAGCTCGTATCACCTGCTAGTTTGATCAACTTTTTTACAGTTGTCTCTTCACGAAGTCCGTCGATCAAACCTTCAACCGTGCGTAAAGAATCATACTCAAGATTTTCTATTGGAAGACAATCGAGAATCGCTCGTATATACAACGGGATTTCTGTCACATAGCGATTGGTTAGAGGTCGCGCCGCATGAGAAACAGCTCCCATCAGAGGAGAAACAGGTGGTGTGCTTTCTGAAATAGCTCTAGAAGAAGAGGGGTGATCTAAGGCTATTCTTAGCTGACTTACGTTAGCTGAACTTGATGCATCAATTGCCATAACCTTCCTATTATTAGGATAATAACATATATTATAACTTATTTTTTTGTTTTTGACAATTGGAATGAAAGGATTAGGAGGTTTAGACACCCTCTAGGAAGCTGTCCTTTAGGACAGCTTCTTAGAGGTCATGACCCCTTCATTGAGTAAAAATGTTCATGTTGTGGAGTGCTCCTATTTTCTTTTTCTATTGACAAGGTTTTTTGTATCTTTTACGTTCAGGTCATGCCACATTTAGAGATTAAATACTCTGCGGATATTCAACTTAATGTAGAATTTTTGTTTGATCAAATAGAGTCCGCTATTAACCAGCTAGACTCGTCTGCAGGGGTGTGTAAATCGAGGGCATATGCAGCCCAAAGTTATAAACATAGTCATGTCATGATTGAAGTTTGGCTTTTACCAAAGCAACATCGTAATCAAGCTTTTACTCATGCTCTTCTTAAAGAAATAAAGGATTGCGTGATGAGACAAATCACTAATGGTTGTTATGTTTCAGTGCAGTTGTATTATCGCGATACTAACTATGCAACAATAGAATAGAAACAAAGAATTTTCTGCGGTCGGTTAAATAAACAAGCTTAACATTGCTTGGATGCAGAATTAGGTTTTCGTCTCTCTGCTTCTGGGGTCTGCTTCTGGGGTCAGGCATTGGGTTATGAGGTTTCGTTGTATGCTAATTTTGCAAGAAATTAGTTATCAGGATGTTCACTTAAAATAGCTATATGCTTTTCCTCAAAATTTTTAACTAACTCTGCAAACATTTTATTCTAGCCATTTCTTGTTTGTAAATTGATTAAACATAAAAATTATAAAACAATTTTGATTTTTTACAAACCCCATAACTCAATGCCTGACCCCATCAATGAAGCGATCTCTTAGTAGTACAGCTTCTTAGGAAAAATTATCAATCAAAATTTAATCGACTATAACTTGCTAAAATTGTAGCATATCGCCCTTAATTAAAAAGAGTGAGGATGATATGTCGGTAACACTTACAGGATGTCAGGGTGTTATAGAAGCAGCGAGATCAGTTTCTCGTGGAAGAAGAGAAGAGAGCGAAAGAGCTAGGTTGGGTTTTGTAGAAGCAATCAAAGATATGCAAAAAACTCATGAACTAGCTCTTGCTGCTTTAGCCGCTAAAATGGAAGCTGGTTTTGAAGAGTCAAAATTGAAAGTATTGGGACTTGAAAGAGAGTTGGAAGTTCTTCGCGCTGAAAATACAAGTTTAACTGAAAAAGTAAGAAGCTTAGAAGATCAACTAAGAGAGGTTCAGATTGCATTACATCTACAAAAAGAGAGTCAACTACAAGATCATGCAGCTGCTCAGAAAAGAGAGGAAGCTCATCAGGCACAGCGAATGAGGGATGAGCTTATGATGCCTATTCGGTTCCCCGGCATGTTGAAAAGATAATCGGCTATATAAGGGCCTGCCCGAGTAAAGCGACTTTCTCAAGAGGCCCATAACAGTGCCATAGAAAAAACAATTCGGAGAGACCTTTTGCATTTAACTTGCTAAAATTGTAACATAACTCGTTTAATTTATTAGATTTTTAAAAAGAGTGAGGATGATATGTCGGTAACACTTACAGGATGTGAGGGTGTTTTAGAAGCAGCGAGATCAGTTTCTCGAGGAAGAAGAGAGGAGAGCGAAAGAGCTAGATTGGGTTTTGTGGAAGCAACAAAAGATATGCAAAAAATTCATGAAGCAGCTCTTGCAGCTTTAGCCGCTAAAATAGAAGCTGTTTCTCAAGAATCAAAATTGAAAGTATTAGGACTTGAAAGAGAGTTGGAAGTTCTTCGCGCTGAAAATACAAGTTTAACTGAAAAGTAAGAAGTTTAGAAGGTCGAGCAAGAGAGCTTGAGATTGCATCAGATCGACAAAAAGAGAGTCAAGAACAGGAGCGCTTAGCAGCTATTGAAAGAGAGCGTGCTCAGCATGAAGAACGAGTTGCGGATGCCCGTAGGGCACAGCGTATGGTGCCCTACGCGCATTTTGGTGGCACAGTTGCTCCGCCAGATATGCGAGGGAAAAGTTTTGACTTTCCCTTTCGCATGACTTTGTAGCATAATTTAACAAACGGTATTCAAAGGTAGCAATGATTACAACAGTAGAAACAAGAGCTCCTAGTGGTACTCTTTACTTAGTTGGTGAAGAGAGTTTAGATAGAAAGAGAGACAAGAACCTATTTGCAATTTTGCAAAGACATCAAGGTTCTACTGACCCATTATCTCTAAAATTATTTGACTGGGGGGCAAGGGCTATTACCGTTCTTAATGGCGAGGCTGGCTCTCTAGACTTTTCAGAAGTCTTCAAAATAATTAGTTCTGATCTAGATCACGCTCCTATTGATCGCCCTGTGATGGCAAATGGAAGGTTGTGGGATAGGTTTGTCTTAGAAGAGGTGCGTCGTCTTTTTGCAGGGAAAAATCCCTATGATGATGAGCCTTTAGAAGAGGGTGAGGATCACGTATTTGCTCAAGAAGTGTTAGCTTTTGCCACTGAAGAAGTTCCAGATCATGAGGGAGACGACGTTGAAGAAAAACCTTGGATAAAAAGGATTGATTTTTCAGGTGTTTTAGATGAAGAGATTAAGAAGATGTATCGCAAGCTTGTGAAGCTGCAGCTTAAAAATGAAAGATTTACGGAAGATGCTATCTTATTTACGAGGGAGAGGGAAGAGCTTAAGCTTGCTACAGAAGCAATGAGAGAAAGGGCTGAAAGAGAAATTGCATTTGTTGGGAAGTCTTATGTGGAGCTTAGAGAATGGCTTTCTAGAAGAGTTGAGACAATTCGATCCATTTATACGCGGCAAATTCGAGATCTAGAGGCGGCTCTTCTACGGGCAAGAGGGGAAATAGAAACTCTTTCAAAAGAACTTTCGCGTACAAATGAAAGAGTTTCTCATTTGGAAGGAGAAGTCAGATCTCTTCAGCATACAATACATGATTTAAGGGGCAGAGTCGCCTCACTTGAAAATGACAGCGATGACGGATGTTCGGTCATGTAGTAAAAAGCTGTTCTATACTCATTAAACCATGATTAAGTTTTTATCCAAATTGAAATTTAGTATTTAAAAGACTATACTCTCCTTGTGAAATAAATTTAGGGGAGGATTGTGATGACTATTTGTGGTGTGCCGCGAGCAGCAGCTGTAGCAATACTTACGGCTGGATTTGTTGCAATTTCGTACGGTATTGATCGAATTACTAGAGTAGATTGTTGTGAGGCGCTTCAATCTGATACAGTAGCAAATATGCAATCACAAATTGCTGCCTTATCTAGAGAAATTGAGATGTTGAGGGGGCTTTTGAGCCTACATTCTGATTCGATGAGTTGTGAGGATATTCAAGCAGAAATCTTTCGGAAGGAAGAAAAACTGTATGAGATGGATGGCCAAATAAAATTATTAGAGACAGAGCTTGGAAGAGATCATTTTTATCTTTGGTTAAGAGCAAGTGAGTATCCTGTTGGAACCAATTGTAGCGTACATTTGGAATATCCTAAAGATCATGAGTGTATCCCTTTGAAAACGTTGCATCTCAAAGAGGTTGGAGAGGTAGAGAGAAAAGTGCAAAAAGTAGAAACTTTGAGAAGGGATTATCTAGAGATGGAATTAGCAAAAAAGAGGGACAAGAAGAATTTTCAGATTAAGAATTGTACTCGCTATGCTCCAAGTTCTAGGGGGAATCTTGCGAGAGGTTCTTCTAGAAGAGGTGTCCGTTAAGACCTATACAGTACTGTGTTGACAAATATTTCTTGCTATTTATAAAATCTTAATAAAAATTTGAAGAGGGTGTCGATTTGAATGGTGTAAGTTACGAAACTGTTTTTTGTCCAAAACTTGTTCCTGAAGTAGAAGACAAATCTTTTCCGTATGTAGCAACTCTTGCTAAAATTTCAAGGCCATTTATCGATACAACTTGTCAGGCAGTTTTGACTGCCTATATTCCTGGTTATGGAATGTACCGTATGGCTGACCTTGTCTTTAAAATTGTTGGAGCCTACCGTAAATCTGCAGTTTGCTTAGTTGGAACTTGCGCAAGGTCATTTTTACCGAGGAAATATATTATTTCCGCAATTGGTGAAAAAATTGGTTTAAAAATTCCTGTCACAATTTTACTAAGTGGAGGTGTTTCAACTCTTGTTCCTCAGATTGTTTGGGTGACTATTACAAGTTCAATTCTCCCACAAAAATGTATAGAAGCAGTCGAGCAAGTTTTGTCAAATACATTCCAGCTATCTGAGGTAAAAGATAGTGAAATTACAGATGATTATGTTTGGGTAGATGTTGAAGAAGATAGAGATGACTATGTTGTTGTTGATACAGCTTCTTAAGTTTTTAGCTTAGAAAGGTATTCGCGATAAGATTTTTTATTTCGGAATAGATAGCAAGCGGTCCGTCCTAAAAGTAAGCCAATAGTCAATCCTGAAAAAATTAGATGAAAAGTGGTAAATGCAGCTTTACTGAGTATCTCTGGATTTGTTGCTAATGAATAGGCAAAGTGATATTTGCTAAAAAAAATCGACATCATCAGAATTAAGATCATAAAAGAGCCAGGTATTTTTATCGTGTGATAGATGTGATCAAAATGAAGCTCTAATCTTCTTGCGAGCATCCACCCAATTACGATTCCAATCGTTACGGATCCTATGTACAAAGTGTAGGTGAGCCATATTTGTGGAAAGACCGAAAATAGAGATTGCAAAGACATTTCTAAAAATATAGCGGGCGCAATATAGAGATGTCTTATACGCATAGTTCTAGATTTAGTTCCTTTAATGCCTACTTTAAGAAGAGAAAAAAAGAGTATAAAAATCCACCAAGGTGTTTTATGTAAAATCTCCCAAATTGCGATCATGACAGCAGCTCCTCCTTTAGAGAACTTTAGCAATTAGTTCCTTGCTTGTCAACTGTATGAAGCGGTCAGAAGCCAAGCTGTGGATTGACGAGTCTTTGAAAATTTACGAACAAAAATAACTAGCTTGTTTTGTTTAAAGATCCCATGTCATAAATAAGCTCAATTTTAGAGATTAGATCATCCTCAAAACTTAATAATGAGGCAGCTCTTAAGTTTTTTGAAATAGCAGGAATTTCTACGTCATAGACAATGAGAGCTTGATCTTCTGAACCAAATTTTGCATAGATCGTAATTTTACTAAAAATACTTGAGAAACGCTCGGCTGCCTTGAAAACAGCTTCTTTGCCAATAACTGTTTCTTGTGGGTCGCTAAACTCAATGTTTGGGTGTAAAAATTCTTTTACGGCTCCTAGATTTTTAGTGCCAAGAGCTGTGTAGTAGGCAACTGCAATATTTTTTTTAGAGCTCATTTTGTTCTCCTTTAACGTTTTTTTGACAAGTAATATTGATTATAGTAAACTATAACCAATATGTCAAAGATCAAAAAAAGAACATATACCTCTTCAAGTAGAAATGAGCAGGCTGCATTAACAAAAGATCGGGTCTTGCAATCTGCCAAAAAACTTTTTGAACTTGACGGGTTTGAAGATGTAACTATCGAGAAAATAGCAAAAAAAGCAGAGGTTTCGATACCGACAGTATATGCGCTTTTTCAATCAAAGAGAGGAGTGCTTCGAGCTTTGATGGATGAAGCTCTTCCAAGCAAGCAGTTTCAAGAGCTTGTAGAAGAGAGTATGGAGGAGAGTTCGCCTATAAGGCGTCTTGAGTTATCTGCCAAAATTGCGCGTCAACTATATGAAGCGGAGAGAGCTCAAATGAATGTGTTTCGAGGCGCTGCAATTTTAGCTCCTGAATTTCAAGAACTCGAAAAAGAAAGAGAAATGCGCCGGTATGATCGGCAAGAAGTTACTATAAAAGCGATGGTAAAGGAAAAATCTCTTGCTAAACATCTAACTGTAAAAAGGGCGCGCGATATTTTGTGGGCCTTTACGGGACGCGATATATATCGTATGTTTGTGATAGAGCAGGGCTGGTCGCCACACGAATATGAAAAATGGTTAGCTCGAATGCTTATCAATAGTTTGCTAGAAATAACTTCATTATAGAGTTTGCTTTTGTTTCCACTTGTAGTACCGTTTTTGTAGATTAGCCTCTTCGATTTCATAGGATGCGCCATCGGGCGCAAATTCAAGTTTGCCAAGGTCAATCATGAGAGCTTTGTCGTTTAAGATGGCAAAATTTGCGGGATTAAAAACTAAACTTTTGCTCACAAACCCTTTTTTTGCAAGAGTTGTAAATAATTCTAAAAGCTTTGCCTCTGCTTTTTTTAAGTCAACGGGTGATGACTCAAAGTTTTCGATAATCTCTGCTTTTTTTTGCACAACAAATGCAAACTGATTGAGATCAATTTCGTGCTCTTTATTTCGATAGTCGATAAGTTTGCAAGGGGGGATATTTCCAGGGCCTTTATTAGGCGAATGTATTCCAATCACTCCAGTTTCGAGGGGAAGATGTTTGTAAGCCCAAACATATTTCTCGAACACTTTTTCTGGGTGATTGACTTTACGCTTACCGAAAATAAGCTGTCTAAGCTGCTTTTTAGAATGGAAATGCCTTGTTTTTCGAAGATGGTTTTTTAAGAAAAATTTCAAGACGTATTGGTTATCGGATGTAACAAAAGCAATTGCTTCCCCTCCATTTCCAATGAAACGGAGAGGCTCTTTAGAAACTGATGCAAGAAAGCACGGATCTAAACCTTCACAGGCTACTTCTTCGCCTGTAAATAGGATGTCTTTCGAAAAATGAATGAGTTTTGTAGCAGAAAAGAAAAAAAGAATTGGAAGCATCAAAATAAGAAAAATGGCTCGTTTCATAAAAATAAGATTAGCATATTTTCTATCTTTCATCCAATCCTTAAATAAGAAACTGTCTAAGAATTAATGACGAGATCTCAAGTTTGTCACAATAAAATCTAATGCGATCTTATTTTCACCGCCTTCAGGAATAATTAGATCTGCAAACCGTTTACTCGGTTCTACAAAAGCGTCATGCATGGGCTTTACTGTTGAGAGATATTGTGTAGTAATTGCAGATAATTCCCGGCCTCGTTCGTTCATATCGCGCCTAATGCGTCTTAAGAGGCGAATATCACTGTCTGTATCAACAAAGAGCTTTATGTCAAATAAATTACGAATTTCTTCTATAGCAAAGAGGAGTATGCCTTCTACAATAATTATAGGGGCGGGTTCAACCTCTATAGTTTGTTTCGTTCGAGAGTGAGTGCAAAAGTCATACAGAGGGATGATAACTCCATGTCCGTTTTTTAAGCTTTTTAAATGGTCAAATAAAAGGGAGAATTCAATAGAATTTGGATGATCAAAGTTTACTTGCTCTCTTTCTGCCAAAGTTAAGTTTGAAAGGTCTTTGTAGTAAGAATCTTGAGTTATTAAAATAGAGTTTGGAAATTCGTTGTGAATTTTACTTGCTAGAGTTGTTTTTCCAGATCCACTTCCTCCCGCAATTCCAACAATTAAGACCTCGTCTGAAAACAGAGAACATGTAATAAAAAAAGTGGTAATTAAAATTTTAATCATAAGAATGTTAATACTAAATTTTTAAAACAATCTATATAAAATACGTTTTTTGTCATACAAATTTTATAGCGATTTTTTGTTGGAGGCACCTCCTTTTTGAATCACTAAATTCGTAATTAATTATTTTTAATAGAATAAAAACTTAATTTAATTTATTATATTTATAATTAAATTTTGGATTTTTTACAAAAGGTGATTTTTATGATTTCTTTTGATATAACAAAAAATGTAATTGAATTTCTTTCTGAAGAGGAAAGGGGCGCTGTCATTAAAAAGAGGGTAGAGAGTCAAATAAGAGTAGGATCAATAGAGGAGGCATTTAAAACTATTTCGTTACTTGATATCGATGATCCAAGTCGTGCAGAGTTGTATCAAAAAATTGGTTTGGCTGTACATAATCGTATTTATTCTACAACTTCAGATACAGCTTTTGCGACATTTTCAAAAATAAAAATCCTTCCTCAAAATGCTATGAGACACATCTGTGTCACCGATTTTTTTTCTCATATCTATCGTTTTAACCAAACGCTTGCATTAACAATTCCTAACGAATTGGACCCCCTTAAAGATAGAGTTTCACTCGGTGCTATAGCAATTCAATTAGCAAGAGATGGGAATCATGAGCGAGCAGTTGAGATTGCTTTATCTATACTTAGAGATCCCTACCTGCAAAGATGGGGGCTGAAGTTTGATAGAGATTACTATCTTTTAGAGATAGCTAGAAATTATTTAAAAGATGAGTCTATTTCATTTGATAAAATTGCAAATACGCTAAGTCTCATTGAAAATTCACCCTCTCGAGATGGTGTGCTGCTTGATTTTGTTAGAGTTTTGCTTAGAGCAAATAGAGTGGATGAAGCAATTTCATGGGCGTCACAGATATCTGATACTTATTATAAAGAGGATGCTAAAAAACTTTTAGAGAGTTATAAATTATTAGGGTGATAGCAAATTTAGGATAGAACATGTATTGATAATTTTACTGGTCTCTATCTTATCTGTTTCATATGGTTAGATTCGCACATGAGTGACAAAGCCCTATTTAAACTCTTGCTAAAGGTTTTTGTATAGTCGATGATAGACTTCTTTCTAAACAAGGCGAGTTTTGAAAGAAGTCTAATATTTTAATTAGGCGTATAAACTTGAAAATTTCTTATTTCCAGCGGGTTTGAATCGCCTTCCATTGAAAAATTTGATAAAGTGCTGCAAGTCCTACAATTACAAAAATAATTCGTGAAAGGATGAGCATCTCCCCGAATACATAAGTAACTAGATTAAAATCAGCTAATCCAACTAGTCCCCAGTTAAGGCCACCGATTACGAGTAAAATTGCTGCAATAACATCTAATGTTTTCATAAAGCTCCATTTGTGTTTAATGATTTTGATGTTTACTCTACCGTTTCATCTGAATTTTTCAAGAAAAAATTAATAGTGATCTAACTTATTAATGGGCAATATTTTCAGTGATGTATGAGGCTAGGGCTTCTGCAGCTTTTGAGGGGGGGTCTTGTTTAAGAAGAGCAATTTGCGTATCTTTTAAGGGGGGAAGAAAAGAGATTGTTTCAAGATCTTTTGTGATCATGTTAATTGGGAGAATAGATATGCCAAGTCCTGACTTAACAAGGGCAAGAGTTCCAGATAAGCTTGGGCTTTGGTAGACAATTTTCCAAGCTATCCCTGCTTGATTTAAACTATCGATTGCACGCTGTCTGTAGACACAGGGGGAGGGGGCTAAAATAAGAGGAAGAGGAGATGATTTTGAAAAAAAGGGCGTGGCATTTTTGCTACTAACCCATGCTAAAGACTCTTTCCAAAGTTCTTGGCTTCCTTTATGCGGCTGAATTGTGTCTTGTTTTATTAATATGACGTCATAGTTTTTTAGGTCGAATTCTTTGATTAAATTGACGCTAAATTCACAACGGACATTAAGAGAGATTTCGGGGTAGTTTCGAGCAAAATTAGTCAAAATAGTTGGTAAATAAGTTGTTGCTAAATCTTCTGGCGTTCCAAACAAGACCTCGCCTTCTATGGGGGATTCATGAAAATGGGCTAATAAATTATTTTCAATTGTAATCAGTTGATGGGAGTAAGCGATTAATTCCTCCCCGTCATGGGTTAATTGGACATTTCTTTTATCGCGAATAAATAATGGTTTTCCGATTAGTTCCTCAAGCCTTTTAATTTGGAGGCTAAGAGCTGACTGAGAGCATGATAACTTTTCAGAGGCTTTTGTAAAGTTTTTGGTTTCAACTAAAACCAAAAAATTTTTTAACAAATCTGTATCCATAAACCTTAGAATAATGAGAAAATCTCATAAGATCAATAAAAATAATTAATTTTACAAATATAAAGAAAGATGAAAGAATATGTCTTATGTAATTAAGGATTTATATGATTAATGCAGTTTTTTTTGTTACATTGTTATGTTTTTTTATTGGTATTATGTTGGGTTTTACAAATTCTCGAATAAAGTTACCTCATTTTATTAATAAATTTTTAACAGGGGCAATTCTGTTTTTAATCGGAGTGAAAGGAGGGGGGGCTATTTTTGAAAATGGAAATTTTGTTACGCCTCATTTTTACTTAGTTTTTGGTTTAGTAGTTATATGGGGGTTTTTACAACCTTTTTTATCCTTTTACCTATTAAAAAGATTTACCCGCGTCGATTTTAATACCGCTGCTGCTATTAGCGCCTCATTCGGATCTGTTAGCTTAATGACATTTGTTGCAGGAGTCTCTTTTTTAGACAGCCTTCAAATTAGCTACAAAGAGGTTGTTATTGGGGTTGTTGCAATTATGGAGATCCCTGCAATCATTTCAGGATTGTTGATCGCTAAAAAATTTACAAATACCGAAATAAGTTCTAAACAGCTCATTTTTCATGCAATTTTTAATCAACCAATTGCTATCCTAGTTGTCTCGATATTTGTTGGTGCGCTTATGCAACAATTTGAATGGATTGCAATGAAAAAATCTCTTTTGCCACTTTTTAACCCGATTCTTGCACTCTTTTTATTTGATATGGGGGGGAGAATAGGGAGAGCAAAAAACGATTTTAAAAACATATCAAAAGGATTGATTAGTTTTGGATTTTATATGCCTTTAATTGGTGGTTTTTTTGCGCTTCTATGCAGTTATTTTCTAAAATTGGATGTAGGTACGGCAACGCTTTTGATTATTTTATCTGCAAGTGCATCGTATATTGCAGTTCCTGCTGCAATGAGACTTGCTCTGCCAGAGGCTAAAGAGTCGATTTATTTACCTCTCTCCCTTGGAATTACTTTTCCGTTTAATCTCATTTTTGGGATACCGTTTTATTACTATTTAGCAAATTGGGCTTTGACATGATTATTGAAAAAAATGAGGCTAAAAAAATTCTCTTGCGCGGTGGAAATCTTATTATTCCTACTGAGACAGTTTACGGTCTTGCGGCGTCAATTAATTTTCCAGAGGCTATTGAAAAAATTTATCAATTAAAAAATAGACCAAGAGAAAACCCGTTGATTGTTCACTCTGCAACTATCTCGCAGGTGTTAGAGTTTGTACAAAATGTTCCTAAAACCTTTTTTCTTCTCGCAGAAAAATTTTGGCCAGGGCCATTAACAATGATTCTTGAGGCAAAAGGTGACTTAAATTCGCAAATCACAGCTGGATTGAAGACAGTTGCTGTTCGAATACCGAATCATAAAGAGACAAAAGAGTTATTAGAAGAGGCAGGGCCAGTTGTTGCTCCATCAGCCAATCTTTCGGGAAAGCCCTCTTCAACAAAAATTTCCCATATCGAAAAAGATTTTGGAAAAGAGTTTCCTATTTTAAAAGGAGAAGAACCAACATGTGGGGTTGAGTCAACGATTATTGGTTGGATTGAACAAAAATGGGTCCTTCTAAGGTATGGATTTATTCCAAAAGATGCGATTGAATTAATTTTAGGGGAACCAATTGATCATTCAAATTTGCAAATATGCCCCGGAACAAAATTTCGCCACTACAGCCCCGATGCAAAGATCTATATCCAAAATGAGATGAAATCAAAAGTTGATGCAATCATAGGTTATGAAAATCGAGATTATGAAACTAATCAAAAATTTTATTCGCTAGGAAGAGACGATGAACCAGAAAAAATTGCACACAAGCTGTTTGCAGTTTTTAGAAAAATTGATGAGGACAGTCTTGAAAAAGTTTGGATTGATATCAATCTGCCTCGAGAAGGGCTTTATTTAACACTTATTGAGCGAATTTTAAAAGCCTCGTCCTCGTAAAAGAGCTAAATCTATTGTGCTCCGAAAATTTAAGTTTTAGAAAAAATATTGCTGTTTTTTAAAATAAATTTTCACTCTGTTTGTTTTTTAAATCTTATGATAATCTTATTTAAATTTTAACAAAAAATTAAGGATTCTTATGGATTGCTTTTCAGAGGTAGCAAGAGAAATTGCTCGGTTTTTTACATCGGTTACGGGAACTCCTGCTCCTGCAGCAAGAGTTTTAGTTCAATCCGACACCCAGCGTGCGAGTCAAGCAGGCAGAAGAGCTATTAGAGAAGGCTCTATTCTTAGAGGGCGTGATGTCGGTGCGCCCTTTTCGGGAAATGGCGCAGGATGCGGTGCGGGGGGCTCTAGTGAAGAATTTGCTGCTGCCTCTGGAGTAGCTTCTTTAGGTGCAAGAGATGTTAGAGCACATAGAGGCGAATCCGATGGTTTAAGAGATTTTGAAGAGAGTCAAGCGAGACAAGGGGGTGATGTTTTTCGTAGAAGTATTCAAAGGGATTCTCGATTCTTAGCAACTCACGGCGCTGGATCGGGCGTGGTAGGTTTTACATCTTTCTCTAGTGGTTCGCTGGATCCAACAGATATAAGCCCTTGCGTTCCTAGACTGAGACCTTTTCTTCCGAGTGCTATTGCAGAACATCGTTCTGATTGTAGGATGCAATCTTTTGTAAAAACCTTAGATGGAGCTAGCTATACGATTGAAGCAAATCCAGATGCACAAGTTGCAGAGTATATCCAAACAATTATTCAAACGCTCGTTCGTATTAAAGGAGAGGGGGTTTTAAGCGAATATAAAAAATTTAAGCTAATTTCATGTGGAAGATTAATTGCCATAGCCGATAATAAAGGACAGGTTTTTCACCTGCCAACAGAATTTCAAAGCTTACGCGTTCGTGATTTTGCCCCCCATGGTACTCTAATGCAACTTGTTCTTTCACATGTTACGCCTATTAACTGTGAAAATTTACTCCGGTTGAGAGATTTTTTAGCTAGAGGACATATGCAAGCAGATTTTGCAATTGTCCTCTCTTCTTCTGAAAACACACTATTTCGTCTCTACACGAGATATATTTTAGGAGGCAAGGCTATTGGTATTGAAATTGAAAATTACGAACATTCAACAGATAGGCTTGCGATTCGATTTACTCCTGCAAATGAGCTTGAGATGACCGATCAGCTACGAGCTATCCTGTCCGATCCTGAAAATATTTGGAGCAAGCGACTAGAGACTTTTATTGAAAGTATCCAATCTTGCGATCATAGAGTTGAAAATCCCCCTATTAGCCAAGACCAATTTTCAGCTTTTGTTGCATATCTTCAAACTCTTTCTCATGGGGATCCTCTCCCTCTTACTGACCACTTAGGGGTTGAATATTATGCAATTCTTGAAAATGAGAGTGCTTCAGGATCTTATAAAATTAATATCCAGCAATATGCTCCTGAAGACCCTACAAATAATTTAGAATTCCGGTTTTATAGGGACGGAAATCTTCAATCAATTACAATCAATGGAGTTTTGTGCTCTATGGAAGAATTGATTGATCCAAGTAATCCACGTTCTTTATCTCTTTATGCATGTTTTCATCGGTTGCAAATTCAAGGACGTATTCCAAAAGAGGTAGATAGTTCATTTAGTGATTGGAGTGTTTTTTTGCCAAGACTTTTACTCAAGGGTAATTACGTGCAAGATAGACCATTTCTTACTCACAATACAAATAATAAACTATTTATAGCGACAGATGTTCTTAACGGCTTTAGAATTTATTTAGATACGCAAGAAGCTCGCCTTGCAATGATCTTTAGTGCAACTGGGGCTCTTGTCGGAGTTGAAATTAATGGTGTTGCCTATTTAGATCAATTTAATGACAGAAATGATATGTGGAAAAATCTTGTTTTTTCTGCATTTAAAGAGGTTTTTGTAAAAGAAGGTATTTATCATCAACCTCATAGCAATACATTATGGGTTCATCCAAACAGTTTAGCAATAGCTCCTATAGAGTTTGCAAGAAGATTTAATTTATTCTCTTTTGATCCAAGAGTTACTCATATTGGGTTTTTAAACGATTTGTTCCAAGAAGGGCCAGCACTTGATGTGGGGGGGCTTTCAAGAGAATTTTTCTCTTCTCTTTCGGGAAGACTTTTTACAAGATCGTCAGGTCTTTTAAAAAGAAGAGAAGATCCACCTTATCGCCCTTATGCAATTCAAGGGGATAGAGCTTATATGCTGACTTCGACTCTTGCAAGATCAATATCATCTGCGCTTTTAAGCCCACACGGTGTAAGACTCGGTTATCTATTCGATAAAAATTTTTACGCTGTTTTAAAAGCTGCTTGTGACATTCCTAGTTATCACATCTTTGCTCTTTCTCAAGTGCTGCAAATGATTCTTCCAGAATCTCCTTATCGATCGTCTATAGCTCGCTGGTATGGGCAGCATATATCGCGTGAGGCACCTATAAATATCGCAGAACAAGCAGATCTTAGAAGAGATCTTTTAGAGATGTGTACTAATGTTTTTTGTTTAGACCCACCCTCTGATGAGAGTGAAGCTACAATTGACTCTTATCTTAATAAGAATCTTAAAGAGCTATTTCAAAAACAGGTAGAGGAAGCTCAGTTCATTAAGGCTGTTCGAGAAAATTTACGAAGCGACGTAGTTGTTCTTATTCAGACTATTCCAACTGCTGAAGCTTTCCAAATTGCTGTTGAAGGGGTTGCATTTACTGCCGATGATATTTTAGAGAGAATGAGAGTTGATGAGGCGATGATGGTAAATTATAGTGCTTCACTTCCAGAAAGAGATGTTTTTTATAGATATTATCAATGGATGAGAGAGATTATCAACGAGCAGCGCGAGAATCCTGAATGGCTTGCACTGTTCGTTCAGTTTATGACAGGACAAAACAATGCGCCTCGCGACACACTCTTTAAATTTTCTATCACGCGGCTTTATGAAGATAGAACAACGAGATCTTCTCACCGAGGAGATCAATTTCATATCCATACGTGCTCTGCTCGTTTAGATATGCCCCCTCTGGCTGCTATGACAAAAGAGGATCTTCTAATGTCGATTGAAGCACTTATGGCTGCACGTGGGTATAACGCTGATTAATAGGTATGATATCTATATTGGGGACTTTTAAAGTCCCCAATATATTGGAGTTCTTTTCCATTTGTTATAAAAAATGAAGTAAAAAATTTGAATTTGGCGAAAACATTTTTACGCTTTAGTTTTTCATAATTTGTTTAAACATAAAAAAGGGTGTTCCTAAGATGAAGCTTACGATGTCAAAAGAAGTAGCAAAACAAAATTTAAATCAATTTTATCTTTTTAAAGAAAAACCTGAGAATAGAACTCTCTATTTACGAGGTGATCGTATTTATGTTGTGGGCTGCAGAAGTAAAAAACAAGTTCTTTTTTTTGACAACCTAGTTTTACGTATACGAGATTTTTGCATAAACCTATTAAGCTATTTTGGCCCTTGTAGTCCATTTATTTATGTCTCTCCTATTTTAAAACTTTCTGAAAAAAATTGCCCTTCAAATCGTGTAATTGCACTTCTCAAAAGAAGCATTTCAGCAATTGAAGAAAAAATGGTTATGCCTTTATATGTTGAATTAACGCTTTCTGAATCAGAAAAAGAGTTTAACGTTGAAATTACTGATACTGTTTTAAAAACAAGTTCAGGAGAAGAAGAAAGATATGAGAGTTATGAATGTGGTGAAGAGGTTAGAATTCATATTCCTAAAGATGCTCATGCTACGCTTGATAAAATTATTCTTTTAAAAAATGAGAAGTTCCCAAAGATTTGGGTTGAAGATTAGGCTTTTTAGCTACCTATAACACTAGAGCTAGATCTTGGCGCCCAAGAAAGAGTTACGTATGATTGAGATTGGAAAGGAAATTGATTCAGATGTCGCTCCCCCTTCAAATTGATAGCAGGAAGAATTGAGGGGGAAAAAGAGAGGGGGATAAAACATGAAACAGGGTATCTATTTTCATCTACCCAAGTTACCATAATACCGTCCTCACCAAGAGCCATAAATGGCGCGTTATCATAGATGTCTTGTGTGTTCATTAAATAGTTTGATGTTGTAAATGTTACAAATTGCTGCCAAGAGGAGCCATCGTCACTTGTTACGCTGATTTGCCCTGTGCCATCAGTAAAATTTGCACTGACAAACGTACCAACGGAGGTATATAAAAGAGGGATAGTGTTGAAGTTTGTTCCTGTGATATTTGAAGTGATTGATGCTAAGGGAACGCTCCAATTAGATCCGTTAGTAGAGGAAAATGAGGAGTAGGCTACACCAGTTCCTTTTTGTGTGGCAATTAGGTAGCCATTTGTTGTTCTTCCTGGACATACGGGATATCCGTCTACAAGAGTTTCATCAATAATTGATTTTGGAGACCAGGTTGCCCCTTGATCGGTTGAATAGCTAGAATATCCGTAATCTCCGCCATTTAATGGGCCCCAAGCAACAAGAAAATTATCTTTGACTCCTGTTGCGATAGGTCCCAATGAAGGGTAATGGTTATCGGTATCGTTATCAATAAGAGTAGCTGACCCCCAAGTTATCCCGTCTATTGAAAAAGAGCACTTTACTTCAGTGCTGTTTTGAATCCAAGTAGCTAAAAATCCTGATGTGGTAGCAGTTACATTTACAGGAGGTAGAGCCGCTGCATTACCTTGAATAAGTATAGGATTTGACTAATTTTGGCCACTATCTGAAGAAAATGTTGCCTATACATTTCCGCTAGCTGCTCCAGGTGGGATATCGACCCAGGTAATAACAAACCCAGTAAAGTTCGCTGCGATTCGAGGGCTTCCAGATGGGCTAGCAGCGCCTGGAAGAGGCTGAGGCGTGCTCCAGGTAGCCCCATTTTTCTATTTATTACCAACAGATTGTAAAAATTTACGAAGAGTAATTTGGAACAATATGCAAGAAACTATGTTTTTAAATGAGTTTTGCAATAGAGACTCTATTTTTTCTCCTAAAGAAAGGGAGGGAATTTTATTTGTCATTGGTAGATTTGATAGAGCAGCTCTTCACAGTGAGCCGGGCGTAAATAAACCAAGGCTCTTTTTTTCTATAGTTCCCTCTGATAAAGAGAATTTAAGAGAAATAGAAGAGAGAATTTTGCTCTATTACCCTCCTTCTGAAAAAGAGCTGTATTTTTGCCTACAACCGTGATATGTGGAAAATTAAAAAAGGAATAGACCCATGAAAAAAATTATTTTTTTATTTTGCCTAACCGCCTCAGCTTATGCAGAGAGAAAAATAATTCCGACTACAATAGAGGCTAGATTTAGCTATTTTTGGCCAGAATCTAAAACTCTTCGCGAAATCTATCACAATGGGGGTATTAACTATCAATTAACGGGAACTATCCCTTTTTATCAGGGTGACAATTTTGGTTTAAGAGGGCTTAATTTTTGGTGGGCACTTGATTATTTTTTAGCTAATGGTAAATCAATTGGCCTGGAGGAAAAAACCCGAATACAAATAGAGCCTTTGACTGCAGGTCTGAAGTGGATTACTCCTAATTCAATCGTTAGGCCTTATTTTGGAGCTGGTTTCAAATATTATTTTATGCAGATTCGAAATTACTCTTCATTTGTTAAACAATATATGGCAAATAATGGATCTGGATTTGTGCTTGATACGGGAGTTCAATTATTTATTGCTAAGCATCTTTTGGCGGATCTCTTTGCCTCTTATTCCTTTAAGCAATTTGGAGCGCCTAGTATTGAGCTTGCAAATGTAGAGGCAACTTGGCTTGATATTGGCGGGCTTAATTTTGGAAGGGGTATCGGCGTAAAATTTTGAAAAGAGGGATCGCTTTATTTTCGGCTTATCAGTATAATTTGTGGCATGAAAAATCAAATTGTTATTGGTAAGAGGGCAGTAGAAGAAGTTTTAAAAAGAGCTCCTGAAAGAGCGATTCAAATGTATTCTACCTCTTTTGTAGAGAATGCGGTTTGCCCTGTAAAGGTTATTACCAAAGATGAGATGGAGCGTTTAACAAATAGTACTTCGCATCAAGGAATTGCTTTAAAAGTTGTCGATCAAGAGCCCTTGCTATTAGATGATCTTTTTGATGCTAAAATTATTGTGATGCTTGATTCTATTTTTGATCCGCAAAATGTGGGTGCAATTTTAAGAGCTGCAGAATGTTTTGGTGCAGATGCAATTATCACTTCAAAAAATCGTGGGTGTCCTATGACCCCTGTTGTTAGTAAAGCAAGCGCTGGAGCCTCAGCTTTTGTTCCATGGGTTGAAGTTTCAAATCTAGCAGAATCTGCAAGACGGTTACAAGATGAGGGTTTTTCCTTAGTGGTTGCTGACATGGATGGGGAAGAGGATGCGCTCTGGCCAGAAAAAATCATTTTGGTGATGGGATCAGAGGGTGTTGGTGTGCAGCAGCTTCTTAAGAAAAGAGCCGATCTTATTGTCCGAATTCCGATGTATGGAAAGATAGCCTCTCTCAATGTTGCACAGGCGTGCGCAGTTCTACTTGACAGAGCTCACCGTTCTAAATAAATCAATTGACTCCGTCTCATTTAGTTTGCTATTTTGTCCCTATTTGGAGGAAATTTTATATATGGGAAAAGTAGGTCATTTAGTTTATAGAACAAAGACAATTTGGAGATCGTTCAAAGAGATTTACAGATTGCCGCAGGAAAAAATTGATGCCTTTGTTGATTCATTTGAGGTGTTTCATCACGATTTCAAAGATGAGAACAGATTAAAAGCAGCTTACGGCGAAAATTATTATGAGATCGTTCATCAGAAAGTTAAAGACTACTATGCAGTTTTAAATTTAGTGGGATCTTTAGGCTGCGTAGAAAAAATGTACATTCCTCCCATGATCGATCCTAAAAAAAGTATCGCTCAAAACCAGGAGCTTTTTGAAAGACGAATGATGTCCGATTTACAAATTAAAGAGGGCAATAGAGTTTTAGATATCGGTTGTGGAAGAGGGCGAGTTGCAGCACATATTGCAAGGGTAACAAAGGCAAATGTAACTGGAATTAATATTCAAGAGGATCAGTTAAAACATGGACGACAGTATGCGAAAGAAAAAAAGATGGAAGATCTGCTCCAATTCCAAAAAGGGGATTTAAACGATATTCCTTTCCCATTTCCTGATGAAACATTTAATGCTATATACCACATTCAAGTTTTTAGTTACTCGAAAGATTTGTATAAATTGATGAAAGAGCTCTATAGAATCTTAAAACCGGGAGGAAGGGTCTCTTCTTGCGACTGGTTAACTTTAGATGGTTACGATCCGAATAACAAAGAGCACGTCTATATAGTAAATCGAATCAAGCCACTTTTAGGTGCTATAGGCACTCCTTCGAAAGCGGAATATCTAGATGCATTTAAAGAGGCTGGTTTTAAAATCATTAAATCTGAAGTCGCTGCAAATCCAGGAAAAACTGATGAGCTTAATATCGAAAAGGCATCTAAAGAATTTACTTGGATTCATAAGATTGTTAATGGATTAGTAAAAGTTCGCATCTTGCCAAAACATTTTAGCACAATACTTGAGCAACTAAAAGATGCAGAAGTTTTTGCAGAAGTGGAGAGAAGAAAACTTGCGACAACGAACTATCACATTGTCGCCGAAAAATAGAAATCATTCTTTGTGGCTCTGTTAACAAAATCTCCATTTTAAAGCATTTTGTTAACAGTGCCATACTACCTAATTATCAAAAAAATTGGGTATTAAAGAGAAATTGAAACAGGAGCGCTTTCATTACCTGATTCGTCTATTGTCATAAGAGTATAGGTGACTGGGTTATTTTGATTGTGGTCTTGATAGGTTGTTTGAGAAGAGGGCAGGGTTGCAATTAACAAGCCGTTTCGATAAACCAATGTGTTTTTTGCAAATGGCCATATGCTAGCCGTCCAAGAAAGAGAGTTTACATATTCTTGGCAATTTGCGAATTTATTTAGTAAGTGTTTCCCGTGAAGGTTTGTCACAGGTTGAATGCTCTCAGCCAATATTGCATAGCAAGAAATCACATTTTCATTTTCATCTAGCCAAGTAAACATGCACCCTTCATTCAGAGAGCTTGCAGCTACAGTTGTGTAGAGAACGTTTCGCATGACATAATTTCCTCTACGATTTAAGACAACAGGAGTTTGCCAAGTAGATCCATTATCATCTGATAATGAGGCTAAAGCCTCTCCAAGATGACCTGTCCAAGAGGCTAGAAATCCAGCGCTAGTTTTTGTAATACTTACAAAAGGTCTGTTACAGTTTGATGGATGATCAGTTGAAATTTGAGAGGGGGCAGTCCAACTAATTCCATTATCTGAAGAAAAAATAGAGTAGCTTGTATCTGCATCATCAATCCAAGCTAAAAGATATCCTTCAGGGCTACTTGCTATAGAAATAAGGCGAAATTCACCTAAATTTATAATTTCAGAAACAGCATGAGGTGAATTCCAATTAGTGCCATCTGCTGAATAAGAGATATAGGCTGTTACTTCGCCATTAAGATATTCTTGCCAGACAACCATAAATCCATTTGTTGACCCAGAAGATAAAAGGGGGCTTGATATATTTCCCGTATTGCTGAGAGTAATAGTGGGTTGCCAGCCAAGACCATTAAGAGAAAAATTTACGTTTCCATAGCCCGGGCAAAAATTCCACCAGGTTGTAAGGAATCCAGTTTCATTTGCAGTAGATAGAGAAAAAGGAGCGACAGTATCGTTATTTGAAAGATTAAAAGGCTCTGACCAAGTAGTTCCTGAGGTTGGAGAGAACCTTGTATAAGCATTGCCTAAGAATTCAGAATCTGAAGAGACAAAAGTTGTCAAAAAGCCCGATGAGTTGCTGGCTACCCATAAATTTTCGATAGTCGGATCAATTAAAGTGTTTTTTGTCCAATTCTTGCCTAAATTTGAAGAAAAGCCCTCTATACCAGCCCCATTTGTATTTTGCCATGTCGCCATATAGCCTGAATCATTTCCACTAACAATAACAATTGAACCTACAGATTGATCTGTTGTAATATTCACTAAAGGGCCTGGAATAATTGTGAGATCTGCTGATAATAAAGAGAGCAAAAAAATTGAAAGAAGAGATCTTATAGAGAGGTTTTGCATATGATTGATAATATAGTAAAAATGAAATTAATTGTAGCTACTTGTTTCATCATTTCATTAGTTGCAGAAAGTTCTCTTCAAGAATTTGATTTTTTAGATGGGAAGTCTGAAACAAATAAACTTCCCTTTATTTTGTCAAATGAACAGTTCCAAGAGGAGACTCTTTTAGCTCTTTTAGAAATACCGAGGCCTGAAAATGGAGTTCACATTGGATGGTCTGTTGAGATGAATTATAAGATTCTTGTTACAAGAAGGCCAAAGATCGCCTTTCTTTGTGATATTAGTTTCAAAGTTATTGAATTTTATGAACTCTTCAAAAAACTTGTCCTTTCAGCAAAATCGGGGGCTGAAGTTTTAGAAAATCTTCCAAAGGCACTCTCAGAAAATCGACAACTTCTTCGTTTTGGTTTTTATAAAGATCATCAAATGAAAGAATTGATAAGAAGGTATGCTATTTTTCTTTTGCCATCTGATAATTTTGCCTACTTACAAAGAATGTATAATGAAAAAAGAATAAAGCATCTATTTTTAAATGTAGCTGACCAAGAAGAGAGATTTTTTCTTCTTGCAAACGCATTAAAAAAAGAAGCTTATGTTGTTGATACAATCTACACATCAAATATTATAGATGTGATACGAAATAAAAAAGCTGCCGAAGAGAATCTTAAGCAGCTTTTTGACTTGCATACACTGCATATTCATGCAGATGATCAAGTAAAATTAAAAATTAAATCCTGTTTTGATAATTAAGCCTTGTAAGTAAAGGTTTCCAGCGCTTCCGCCACCGATTCCATAATAGTTAGACCCGACCAAGTCAGCAAGGTAGCGCATCATGTTTTGTTCCCAGAAAATGCTAAAGTCATAAACAGCTTCAATATTCCAGTGGAATTTTTGGCAATAAGAATAAGTATCCCAGCCAAGACCTAAAGAAATATCTAAATTTGGACGAAGAGTGCTAAACTCTTTTAGAGTTGTTCGTACAGGAAGAGGAGTGTCAGCATCTGGGCTTGTTACATCTTGTGATACATGATAACCGGTAAATAAAAGGCTAGCTGCTGCATTTCCAATCAATTTAATCCCATACCCTAAATAACAATTTCCATTCGCTCCAAATCTTGGCCCAATTCCATTTGCATGCGAGGCGTAATTTGCTTCCCAGACAGGAGAAAATATAATATTGTCGTTATAAGAGAGCTCAGTCGCATTAAGATCTAAACTTTGTCTTATAAATGCCCCTCTAAGGCCAAAAAATGGATCAACAGTAATTCTTGGACTTGCATAGTAGGGCCTAGATACTTGGACATCTACCAAGTCAATTTTGTAGTTCCATGCAGAAGAGATAAACGGTGGGTAAATGTTGTCAAAATAACTGCCTTGATACCAGCTTGCTGGATTCCATAGCCCTGATTGGGGTACTCCGAATCCATTAATTGTAGCGACGTTTGGGGAAGGTGCTGTAGCGTTTGTATGTGTTGTTCCGTGAAGCCAAGTGTACTCTGCATACAAGACCCAGTGGTCGTTTGGGCAAATCCAACCAAGTCCTACTTGAAATCCAGATTTAAATGCAAAATCTTGTACTAACACAGGATAGCCGAGAGCAGAAGGGTAGACATCTGAAGCAGAACCGAAGGCAATTGTAGCCTCTACAGGAACTGCTAAATCCATGCCTCCTTGGATAGCTTCATAATAGAGATAGCTTGCTGTAAAAAATGTATTCCATCCCTTGTTAATTTCTATGGCAGCAGGAGTTGCATACCCTGCTTGCATGCATTCGGGTTTTGACTCTGCTCCCCGATTAAAACAAGTCTCTGGGCATGCAGCTTGATTATCAGCGCTTACGCCTGTAAGAAAAAAAAGGTGTTAGGGCAAATAGTAAACGTTTCATAAAACTCCTGTTTTTAAATAAAGATAGTGAAAACAAAAGATAAACTCTACGAGATTCTAAAAATTTATATTATTTTTTAAAAAAAACTTGACAGATCTTTTTTAATATTTACAATATCTTTAAATTTTTTTTTAAAAAAAAAGGGGGCGCTACATGGATGCAATAAGAAAAAGTTCTTTAGGGGTTGTAAGCTATGGTTGTTTCACAAAAACAGCGGGAGTAGCACTTAGTGCGGTACTAGTGCATGCAGTGTTTGCTGGATCGCTTCCAGTTCATTTAAAAATTGGCGATACAGGCCCTTTAGAATTTGATAAAGTTGTTAATGATACATTAATAGAATTTGGCAAAGATATTGTTTGTAGAGAGCTTGCTGAAGGAATAGTGATTGCCGATCAAGTAATTGTAGATCACGCAGATTGTGAAAAAGCTGAAGAACTAATTGTTGCGTACGATTTTGGTAAAAGTGATAAAATTGCAGAAGTAAGAGATAGGCTTTTAAGGGGATATCGCCCGAAGAATGAACATGCAAGAAACATACATGCTCTTGTAACATGGATAGAGAGCAGTCAAGCAAAGCATAATTGTTATCAAAGAAAATCAGAGACAAAATTGCAAAGAAGACCTGATTGTCACTCACGTTACAAAGGTAGCTATAGATAAAAAAAGTGACGCCTATTTTAAAGTTGTAAAAATGCTTGTAATATTTGTCTGGGAGAGTGATTGAGATCTTGAAAATAAACCAGATAATAATAATTTCAAATAGATAAATATTACGTTTTTTGATAACACATTCCCTAAGCTAAAAAAAATCAGTCTAAAATGGCTGGTTAAGGGGAAAGTATTGAAGCGTTTTTTAAGTCTGTTTTTTGTTTTTATCACAAATTCTTTGGTAAGTGAACATCATTTTGAAGAACTCCCTCTTTATTATTGGCAACAAAAAGAGTTTGTGAACTTTGGTGATTATCTCTCTTTGAAAATAGTTGAAAGAATTGTAGACGGGCCGATAGTTGTTTATAAAAAAACAAAACTACCTAAGAAAAAATTACTTGCTCTTGGGTCTATTCTCTATTTTGCAAATACAGGTGATGTTCTTTGGGGGACTGGGTGCAACCTTAAACACATAAATAAAGAGGATTACAATTTTACATCTCTTGATATAAGAGCTTTAAGAGGTCCTTTAACGAAAGCTTTTTTGGAAGAGACCTTTGGAATTTTATCTCCAGATGTTTTTGGAGATCCAGCTCTTTTATTTCCATTCCTTTTTCCTGAATTTCAACGAAAAAAAGAGCCGAAATATGAATATGTTTTTATTCCTCATTTGTATGAAATAGGAAGATTTGCAAATTGTAGTTCTGATTTGATTGTTTATCCTACGGACCCGTGGAATGATGTCATTGAAAAGATTTTAGACAGCAAATTTGTCATATCTAGTTCACTACATGGAATTATTATTGCAGAAGCATACGGAATTCCAGCTAGATATTTAAGGCTATCTGAAAAAGAACCATTATTTAAATATCAAGATTATTACTATGCAACAGGAAGAGAAAATTTTAGGATCGCTACATCTTTTCAACAAGCCTTGGAAATGGGTGGGGAGTCACCTCTAGAATTTGACCCTGAACCACTTTATAATGCGTTTCCTTTTGAATTTTGGTCTGATAGAAACTTCAAAAAACCCATCTTTAAACATTTTGAGTCGTAATGAATACATATGCAAAGCCCTTTTTTTTACTCTTTCTATTAGTTTCATGGGAGACTATTTTTCCAGCTGTTTTCCCAGATCTGCAAGATAAAGTTCAAGATTTTGTGTTGGAGGAAAAACAAATTTTTATCCCCGGCTACCCCTCTGCGTTTAACCCTTCAATAGTTCGCTGGCACGATGGAAAGCTCTTATTAGCTTTTAGGGCAAGAGATCCCTTAACACAGTCTGCCCATTTGATGGGTTTTGTGTGGCTGAATGAAAATTTTGAACCAGAAAGCATGCCAACGCTTTTAAAAATTTATGGAGATAGACCTTTAAAAATTTCAAGAGCGCAAGATCCGAGGCTGATTAGATCGGGAGATAAGTATTATATTGCATACAATAATATTCTAAGCGATGACGATTTAGAAACTCGCCGGATGGTTACTGCAGAACTTTTTTATCAAGATAATCAGTTTTATATTTCTTCACCAAAGTACCATCTTTGTTTTTCAGGTGATAAAAAAAACTGGAGAGAAAAAAATTGGTCACCTTTTGATTACGAGGGAACTTTTCATTTCTCTTATAGTTTAAATCCGCATAGGGTTTTTTTGCCTATTGAAGAAAATGATAGTTGTGAAACTATAGCTGTTACAAAGGCGAATGTTTTTTGGAATTGGGGAGAGCTTAGAGGAGGAACCCCCGCACTTCTAGACGGGGATGAGTATTTAGGTTTTTTTCACTCGTTTATTGATATAAAAACAGTTCAGTCAAACGGTGAAAAAATGTCTCACTACTTTATGGGAGCTTATAGATTTGAATCGAAACCACCCTTTTCGCTAACACAAATTAGTCCTGAGCCCATCATTGGAAAACAATTTTATACACCGCCTCAATATCCTACATGGAAGCCGCTTAGGGTTGTTTTCCCAGGCGGATTAGTTTTTGATAATGATGCGATCTGGGTAGTCTATGGAAGACAAGATTTTGAATGTTGGGTTGTAAAGATGGATAAAAAGTTGCTCATGAATAGTTTAATTTCAGTGGAGAAAGATAATTGAGAATTTTACTGTTTGTTTGTTTGTTTCTTTTTTTACATGCAGAGACAAGCGATTCCTTTGTTTTAGAAATAAAGAAAATTATTATACCCTCTTATCCAGAAGCGTTTAATCCTTCGATCATTCGTTTCAAACAAAGACTTCTCATGAGTTTTAGGAATCTAAAAAATCCTAAAGATTCATATAATTCCTCAGAAATTGGTCTTGTTTGGCTTACTGAAGATTTTGAAATTGCAGCCGAGCCTCAAATGTTGGAAATTTCAAACTACCCAAATAGGGCAGAAGATGGAAGATTGATTGAAGTAAATGGCCGTTTATACATGGTCTATTCAGATAATGAAGAGAAGATAATTACAAAAAGAGGGTTTAGAGTTCATATTCTTGAGTTAGAAGAAAATAATGGGTTTTTTACAATTGTTTCTAAAGAAAAACTGACAAACTATGAAGGAGAGAGTGAGTTTCTTCGAGAAAAAAATTGGACCCCATTTACCTATAAAGATGAGTTATATCTTTCTTACAGTTTAAACCCTCACTTAGTATTTAAGCCCCTTTTTAGAAATAACGAAGCTTTTACAGTTGCAAAATCTTCAAAAGAGATTCCCTTTTGGGTTTGGGGGGAGCTTCGGGGGGGGACGCAGACTTTAGAAATAGATAATCAATATCTCACATTTTTTCATACAGCAAAAAAAATGGCCTCTTCTTATTCAGAGAATAAAGAGATGCTACACTATTTTATGGGAGCTGCTACTTTCAAAAAAGAGCCCCCATTTGAAATGACAAATATTAGCCCAGAACCGATCAACGGCCGTGGTTTTTTTAGTGGCGCTATTTACAAACAATATTGGGGATCTTGGCGCGGGATTTTCCCAGGAGGATTTATTTTCGATGACACATATATTTACATTGTTTATGGGAGACAAAATCGTGAACTTTGGGTGGTTAAATTGGATAAAAAAGGACTTTTTAATAGTCTTGTCCCTATTTAGTTTTGCATATGCAGATCTTATCGATTTAGAATTAGCGAAATCAGATTTTGTCTTGGAGACAAAACAAGTTGAAATTCCAGGTCATAGAGATGCTTTTAATGCGTCAATTGTCTCTTGGAGAGGCTCTCTTATTTTAAGCTTTCGTGAATTGCCGCTTCCTATGGAAATGTGTGAAAATACGGTAAATTCTGCTTCGATTTCTCGTATGGGTCTTGTTTTTTTAAATGAGGACTTGAAGGTGGAAGGGCCTGCTTATCTGCTCCAAATTCCTGAGGCTGTAATCAATGGAGAATTAGTTTCAAGAGCAGAAGATGCAAGGCTAATTAATGTAGACGAGCATTTATATATTGTTTTTAGCGACAATAGAGATGAGGTGGTAACTGAAGGTAGATTTAGAATGTATGTAGGTGAATTAGACTTTAATGGACATTCATTTTTTTTCAAAAGTCTAGAAAGACTTGGCCAGTTTCCTTTTGAATTATCTACAAGAAGAGAAAAAAATTGGTCGCCTTTTGATTATGAAGGAAGAGTTCTGCTTTCCTATTCAATTTCTCCGCACCTTGTTTTTGAGCCTTTGTTAGATGGTTCAGAAAGTTGCTCCTTTTTTTCACTCTCTTCGTCTGAAATTGGATGGAAATGGGGGGAGCTTAGGGGAGGGACGCCTGCTTTAAGAATAGGATCTAGCTATTTGGCATTTTTCCACTCTTCGATCGATATGAAATCTGTTCATTCGGAGGGAGAGAGTGCATTACACTATTTTATAGGAGCTTATATGTTTGAAAAAGATAAGCCATTTAAATTGACGCATGTGAGTAAAGAGCCGATTATTGGTGAAAATTTTTATCATGGGAAAAAATATCCATATTATTGGAAACCTGTGCAAGCAGTCTTTCCTTGCGGTTTTGTTCATGATGGGGAGTATATATATTTGAGTTACGGACGGCAAGATCACGAAATTTGGATTGCTAAGATCGATAAACAAAAACTGATAGAGACTCTTTCGCCAGTAGGAGAGGTCGATTTACAAACCACCTCTCCTTCTTAAGGGTAGGTTTATTTAGGAAATTTTTGTCCCCACATCGCTCTAAAAATTTGCATATTAGGATTTTTTGCAGATGCTAGCTCAAGCGGTGTGAGGTGTGATCTATCTCCTAGATGACGTTTTGCAGAAGCAAGGTACAAAGTTGTGCTCGGAGGTTCTCTAAGGAGTTTTTCTGTATCACTTTCTTTTTTGTTAAAAAGTTTAACACCATGCCTAGTTTCCAATTTACTTAAAGCCCAGCGCATGGAGAGAGTAAATTCAGTCAAATTGAAAGGAAATGAAGTCTCTTCTTTCATGCTTTTACTAACTAAATAGTGATAGGCTGAAATTAAATAGATCACATATCTTAAAAGATCTTCTTCGCTCTCTAGGCTTCCTCGAATTCTTCCAAGATAAGCTAGAGCTCCAAGAGCCTCTCCTGCGTTTTTAAAATCAATAACCTTACTTTTTTTAATCTCAGCAATCAACCGTTTGTCAAGAGTTGCAACGCCTCTACGAGGCTCTTCTTCATATATAGGAAAAACGTCACAGGGAGCAGCTTTTACAGCCTCTGTAGCTTTAACTACGACAGTTGCAGCTACCAAAGAAGCTCTAGCTCCTGCATCTTGGGAAGGAAGAACAGCTCTTGGAATTTCTTCAGCACTTTCTGCTTCCGTAGAGCTAACACTCTCTAGCGGGCTTGTTCGGGCGCTTAGGGGAGCCACAGCTTCCTCTAAGGGACGAGGAGCTTCTCCTAGAGAGGCAGAAGCCCCACTAGTTTCAGCAGCTACAGGTGCAGGGGGAGCGGTTCTTGGTTTAAATACAGCGATTAAGTCAGCTTTTTTAGCTACCATATCAACACCTGATGAGGGAGCGCTTGCCAAGGTTGTAGCTTCCTCTGAGCGGCGAGGAGCTTCAGCGGCTAACGCTGCAGGGGGAGCGGTTCTTGGTTTAAATACAGCGAGTAAGTCAGCTTTTTTAGCTACCATATCAACACCTGATGAGGGAGCGCTTGCGAGAGTTGTAGCTTCCATTGAGGGGCGAGGAACTTCAGCAGCTACAGGTGCAGGGGGAGCGCCTCTTGGTTTAAATAGGGCTCCTAAGGCAGCTGTTTTGGCTGTCATATCAATGTGTGTTGGGGTAGCGCTTCTTGTTTGGGAAACTGCTTCAGGTTTTTTGCGCATTCTTGTCATAGGAGGTGTGCCGCTATCACTATCACTAGTTTCAGAATCAGATGCTTCTGTAACTTTTCTAATGTGGGCAAATCTGGAGGCTGCTGCTGGAGGCAAACCTAAAAAAGATGCTTTTTGACCTAAAGTTTCCATAAAACTCCTTGTGAATGTTAAAAGTCTTAGCATTATATCATAAATAAAAATATAAATTCAATAATTAATAATTATAATTAAATAACCAATCTTTATTTATGCTTTATTATTAAGGTTTAAATCTCTTGTTTTAACTTCTTATTTATTGATTTTTAGAAAGAGAGCTGTATAATTTTGGGTCGTTTTAAGAAACTGTCTAAGATTTCAACTACTAAGGAGTGTGTATGTTACCAGTGGGATCTGAACCCTTTGTTAGGGGCGCCGAAAGAGATGTACAATTAGCTCTCTTTAAAGAGGATTTTTTTTCTAAAGTAAAAAATGTTCCCCGTGAAGAATTGGATTCTTTACCAAAACTCTTAGAAGCAATTTTTGATATTGGAGGGAGAAATTTTGAACATATGTATGCATTGAATGGAGATCAAAAATGGCCTTGTATTAAAAGTCTTGTACTTCCTTATACTGATTTTGTGGCCGTTGACGAGCCAAGAAATATAAAAAAATACCTTATCGATCAATTAGTTTATTTTAATACCGCTTCAAGAACTTCTACAGAGATAGGGGAAGTGGAGATTAGACAATTGTTTGCTAGATTAAGGCCGTTTTCTTAAGATTTTTACACTAATATAGTTGAGCTGAACTAGTCATTCATGTATAGTAGGCTCTATGAAATTTTTAAGACTTTTTTTTTTTATAACTTTTTCACTCTCGTCTCTTTTTTCTGAGACAAAGGAAGTTATTGTTATCGGTGGAGGGCCAGCTGGCCTTACAGCAGGTATTTATAGTGCAAGGTCGGGTCTTTCTACTCTTGTTATAGAAGGAGAGGAGATTGGTGGTCAAATAGGACTTTCTTACAAGGTTGAAAATTATCCAGGATTTCCAAATGGGATTTCTGGGGCAGAGCTTTCTCATCAAATGCGTGAGCAAACCCTTAAGTTCGGAGCAGAAACTCTTTTTGGAAATGTTGCTGAGGTTGATTTATCATCTAGACCATTTCGGTTGAAACTAAAAAATGGAAAAGAGTTTTTTGCAGAAACACTCGTCATAGCAACAGGATCTAGAACTAAGTGGCTTGGCCTAGAGAGTGAATCTAAGCTTGTTGGAAAAGGTGTTAATTCTTGTGCAATATGTGACGGTTTTTTGTATCGAGGTAAAGAAGTAGTTGTTGTAGGTGGTGGTGATACAGCTTTAGAAGATGCGCTCTATTTAGCAAAATTTGCTTCAAAAGTGACTCTAATTCATAGAAGAGATGATTTAAGAGCATCAAAAGTATTACAAGAGAAAGCTTTTCAAAATTCTAAAATTCATTTTATTTATAATACAATCATTGATGAAATTTCAGATGCAGCTAAAAATAGTGTCGATGGGGTCTTTTTAAAAAATGTTGTGACAGATCAATTGACTTTTTACCCGTGCGACGGAGTTTTTATTGCAATCGGGCACACCCCAAATTCAGAGTTATTTAAAGGCCAGATTCATCTAAGAGAAGATCAAACAATTTTTGTCTATCCAGGCACAACAAAAACTACTATCCCGGGGGTTTTTGCAGCAGGAGATGTTGCAGATCCTTGCTATAGGCAAGCAATTATAGCAGCTGGATCTGGATCGATGGCAGCAATTGATGCTTTTCATTATCTTCAACAAAATAAAAAATAAAGGAAAACGTATGAATAAAATAGTTTGCTTAGCAGCACTATCTCTATCTTTGTGTGGAGAAGAAGTAGCTCTTATCTCAAAAGAAGATGCGAAAACAATTTTCGAAGAAAATTTTGCACATGCGAAAGATACCCCGTTTGGGCAGATTGCAAGTTATTTAAAAATGCAACAAGCTACAGCTCTTTCTACTGACGAAATTCTCTCTATTATGCGCAATGATCTTGTTGTACGAGAAGAGGTCTATCTCGATGTGATTAGAAAAAATGTCGAACCAGAAAATCTTGAAAATATATTAGCTCTCTTAGCTGATCCTAATTATTTAGCCTACCGCCAAAAACTTTTCATGTTAAGTAATCAGCTTGTACAGCTCTCTTGTGAAAAAGCTCTTGAAGCAATACAAAAAAACAAAGAGCTACCCTCCAAGGTTGAAAATTTGTATCCTGTTAAAGAGCTTAATAAAGACGATTTTCAAAAAACAATTCTTTCATCTAAATATGTTGTTGTTGATGTCTATGCAGATTGGTGCGGCCCTTGCAAAATGATTGCACCGATCATTCAAGAACTCAGCAATGAGATGGGGCAAAACTACACGTTTATAAAAATTAATTGCAATGAAGAGAATCAAGAATTGACAGCTCAATTAGACATTAAAAGTTTGCCTACAATCATCTTTTATAAAGATGGAAAAGAAGTTTTAAGAAAATTTGGATTTATGGATAAAGCGCTATTAAAAACAACTATAGAGAGTTGTTTTTCTGAAACTACAAACTAATTTCTATAAGAAGAAAAACCCACCAACAGGTGGGTTTTAAAAACTTTCAAATGAATTCTTCTTTAAAGAGCGCTTTACATCACTTGTTAGTCAATAATAGCTTTTTCGTGTTTTGTAAATTTATAGAGCAGAATCGGGATAAGAGTTACTGGAACTCCAAGATAGAACGAGAGTCTTAAAGAGGGGCTAATAAGAACGACAAATAAGCAAAGAATTTGCAAAACAATAGCTAATATAGTCAGATAGGGAAACCACTTGATTTTGCAGATGAGCTGGGGAGGGTTTTCCATTTTTTCTATTTTTTTTCTAAATTGGTATTGAGCAACACAAATTGAAATCCAGCAGGTCGATCCTGTAAAGCCCGAAATAGCGAGAAGGTTTGCGTAAAGAGAGCCTGAGTGGAAAAAATAAGAGGCTAATAAAAGCGACCAAATAAATCCGAGTGTTAAAAAAACGCAAAAAATAGGGCTCCCATGAGAGGTTACATAGCGAAGGATTTTAGGGCCCATGTTGTGGTTTGCTAACCCATGAACACTACGAATTGCTGCATAAAGTCCACTATTAGCGCAAGAAAGAGCCCCAGCGATGATCATGAAATTAAAAAAGTGTGCATATGAGCTAAGTCCATATTTTTCAAGAGCAAATGCAAATACACTCCCATTTAAACTTGCAGATTGCCAAGGAAAGATAACTGCTAAAAGGAAAGTAGGGATTAGATAAAGACCTATAATTCTATAATTTATTGTCTTCAAAGAGCTAGGTATGCTTTTCATCGGATCATCAGATTCAGATGCAGTAAGTCCAATAATTTCAGATCCTTGAAAGTTTGATAGAAGAATCACCATATTCATGAATAAGATTAAATAGCCGTTTGGAAAAAATCCTCCATCATCAGCTAAGTACTTAGTTCCAATTGGTTTTGTATGATCGATTGGAATAAAACCGAAAAAAATTGCAATAGCTAATACAGAAAAACTTAAAAGTAAAAATATTTTTATGAGAGATAGCCAAAATTCAAGCTCTCCAAACACGCTTACATGAGCTAAATTTACTAAAGTTATGACAATTCCAAATAAAATAGCCCAAAGGTAGATTGGAATTTCTGGCATGTAGTTGTGCATGATAATGCCACCTGCAATACACTCAGAGGGTATAAAGACTACCCAGCTTACCCAATAAGACCAACCTACGCCACATGCCCAAGCAGGGGAAATGTATTTAGCAGAGTAACTAATAAAAGAGCCATGTAAGGGATCAGCGGTCGAAAGTTCTGCAAGACAAGACATAGTAAGATACATGATAAACCCACCTAATATATAGGCTAGGCATGCAGCAGGTCCTATTTGATTTAGGATATAACCTGTTCCTAAAAAATAAGATGAACCGATAATTCCGCCCATAGCAATCAAGCTAATGTGACGTTTCTTTAAGCCTTTGTGTAAATTTCGATTTTCGCTCATAAATAAATAACTAAGAGATAATATCTATTAGTGCAATTTATTTGTGACGGGGTCTTAATTTTGCAGATATAATATAAATAAAATTAAATAAATAAGAGAATACAGGTGCTTGAAGCGAGATAGCAAGAAAAGGAAGGTCTGCTCTTGCAAAAATGGCAGATATGGTTTTTGTCCCTTTAAGAATTTTTCCTTGATGATCTAGCGCGTGAATAGTTTTCATTGCCTCTTCATAGGTAAAAGCGGTTGTGATTTCGCTTAGATCTTCATGCGTTGCAGGACATGCATAAATAGTTTCGCCTGTTTGGTTTCGTTTTTTTAAATTTTCCATCTCCCTTGCACAAAAAGAGCATTGATTATCAAAAAAAGCTGTAATCGGCTTTTTTAATTCTGTAGGGCAGGTGTATTTTTCTCTGATAGCTATTAATTTACGATTTAAAAGTGTGAGAATTGATAAATAGATACCCCAGGATAGGAATAGAAAAATATAGGCAATACCCCCATTAATAGAGACGCTTTTCATTTTTTCTATGAAAAAATAGCTCGTAATTGATCCAAATCCACCTACAAGAAATGCATAACTTAAATTCTTATTAATAAATGAAAGTGAAGAATTTAAGCAGAGAGAGAAAAGAGGATAGATAGCTAATACCCATATGGGAGGAAACAAAAGGGCATTTTCATAGGTGAGAATGTCGAGATGAATAAAAAGTGTTTCTTGGAGAAACCCTAAGAAGAGTGCGTAAATTAACAAGGGGAGAAAAATAAGAAAACTTTTTTTGTCGTGTTTCCAAAAAAGAAGAACTTGTGAAATGAGGCTAATTGCTGCAACTGTTATATAAATGATACGATTTTGGCTGTCAGCAAAAAATGTTATAATAAAAAATGATGCTAAATAGGATGTTATATTTATTAATTTCATAATTTTCTCAATTTATTTTAAACAATAACATTTTTTCTTTATTTTTCAAAGAAAACCAGTATATAATGTTTTATATGTTTATAGAAATTCCCAAAGAAGAGCTTTTAAAGAGGTTTTTGCACTATGTGCAAATAGATACTAAAAGTGATCCCGATTCAAAGAGTTGTCCCAGCACAGAAAATCAGTGGGATTTGATCTATTTTTTGGAGCGAGAGTTAAAAGAATTTGGATTAAAAGATGTTACAGTTACAGATTTTGGATATGTCCTTGCAACTCTTGAGGGAAATTCTAAAAAAAAGGGAGTGCCCCAAGTTGCTTTTTTAGCACATGTTGATACGTCAAATGCGTGCGATGGACTTGCAAAACCAATTGTACATAGAAATTATGACGGCAGACCAATTATTTTGCCAGACGATCCTTCACAAGTTTTGACAATCGCTGAAATTCCATTACTTGGGAAAAAAATAGGGGAAGATATCATCACCGCATCTGGAAAAACACTTCTTGGCGCGGATGATAAAGCGGGTATTGCCATTATTATGACTGCGGTTAAGTATTTACTTGACCATCCTGAAATCAGCCACGGTCCGATACGTATTTGCTTTAATCCTGACGAAGAGATTGGTCGAGGTATGCATAAATTAGAGCTTTCAGATTTAGATGCTGTTGCAGCCTATACTCTTGATTCAGAACATTTAGGCGAGGTTGATTACGAAACATTTAGTGCAGACTCTGCCGTTCTTGAAATAACGGGCGTTGCCTCTCACCCAGGATCTGCAAAAGGTGTAATGGTAAATGCATTAAGACTTGCATCCAATGTTTTGCAAAAATTGCCGCCGGAAATTTTTCCTGAGGAGGTTGATGGACGAGATGGTTTTATTCATCCACTTGAAATTAGTGGAAGCGCAGAGAGTGCCTCGATTCGTTTTATTTTGAGAGATTTTGAATTAGATGGGTTAGAGGCTAAGGGAAAAATTTTAAAGCAGATTGTTGAAGAACTTAAAGTAAAAGAATCGAGGGCTAAATATCAGCTTACTATTCAGCCTCAATACCGAAATATGAGATACTGGTTAGAAAAAGACTTTAAGCCTGTTGATTTTGCAAAAGAGGCTGTTAAAAGAGCAGGTCTTGAGCCGATTTCTGAAGCGATGCGTGGGGGAACCGATGGATCTTTGCTGACTCAAAGAGGTCTGCCAACACCTAATATTTTTACAGGATTTCATAATATTCATAGCCAAAAAGAGTGGGTAAGCCTTCAAGATATGACTTATGCGGCAACAACGTTAGTCCATTTGGCTATGGTTTGGGAAGAGACCTAAATCATAAGCTCCTTATTACAAACAGTTTAACCTGTTTAATAATAGTTTTTTTGTTGATTTTTTAAAATAATTACTGTATAATTATTGATAGGTGAGGTGTAATTATGAGTAATACTATTTTAAATGAAGTTTATCCTAAGAGTTTATCTTCTTCAGAGCCATCCGATAAGAGTGGTTCTAATGTCGTTGCAAGTTCTCTACAAACGTTGTATGAGCTCTCTTCTGCTATTGAAAAGACAAAACCTTCAGATAATGGAGGGGATAGCCTAGTAAAAATTCAAATTGCCTTGGAATTATTTCAAGCATCTGTTTTAAAAAATCAAACCCTAGATGAAAATACGCAAGATCTTATTTTAAAGATTATAATGAGTATTCCAGAGAGTCCAGCTGCTTTGATTGCAGCAATGAGACAAATGGCTAAGACGCAAAAACTATCGGCTAATAGTGAGGAACAAATCAGAAAATTTGAAAAGGAAATAGAAAAAGCGTTAACACCAAAAAAAGACCACACAGAAAAAGAGAAAAACATTCCCGCAGCAGGTGAGAAACCTCAAGCTTCAGCTTCTAGCAATAAGTAAAAGAGCGTGAGAAAAATTTTCTGATTGCTTGGAATTTTTCATCCTCTATAAAATGTTTTTTTATGGGATGGCAATTTAAAAAGCTTATTCGGGTCTATACAGTTTTTCTCGTTTTAGTTCTTATATTTCTTATTCCATTAACAAGAGCTCTCATTCATCTTATTGATGTAAAGGGAGCTTATTTTTTTAATTCTTTTTTGACGGAAAATCTTTTTTGGCATACCGTTTGGAATTTTTTGCGCTCATCTAAAATGGATTGGTGCTATGACTTTATAATTCTTGGATTTGCTATTTATTATGTTAGAACTAAAGAGAGAGCTTACGTAAGAAAAATAGCAGAATGTGTCTTTCTTCTGATTTTTACAGTTGTTTGCTTTCTTCCTCTCCATAGAGGGCCTATTCAAAAAATGGTAAGACCTCTTCGAATTTGCCCCCTTGGAACATTTGATGATATTAAGCCACTCTCTAAAAAAGTAACAGGGGAGAGTAGAAAGGGGTATACAGATAACTCTTATCCAAGCGATCACGGCTATACTGTATTTATGTTTATATTTGCTTGCCTTTTTTTGAGAGGATGGAAATTTGGCTTAAGTGCATTTTTTGTTTCAATGCCTCTCATATGCGCACGGTTTGTAACAGGAACTCATTGGATATCAGATGTTACGATGGGATCTATCCCAATTGCTCTATTTAATATGTCTTGGTTTTTTTATTCCCCCCTAAGAGGAATCTTTTATGCAGTTAATAAAAGTTATCTCAAACGAATCTAAGAATATAGAAGCTTTACTTTACTGTTATGAAGATGAAAAACTTATTTTAGGACCTTTTTTTGTACATGTCGGAAAAAAAGGGATCACACTTGATAAAGTAGAGGGAGATAAAAAATCGCCTGTCGGAACATTTCGACTAGGACCTATTTTTGGTGACAGAGCACACATGATCTATGCAAAAAAAATGGATTATCTTCTTATTACAGATGAGTTAGAGTGTGTTGATGACCCAAATTCGATCTATTACAACCAATTTATTTATAAAAATCAAATAGAGGTAATTGATTGGAAAAGCTCTGAAAAAATGAACGAAATAGGAGAGCTTTATTCATTAGGTGTTGTTGTTCAATATAATCAAAATCCTACAATCGCTTTTAAGGGATCGGCTATTTTCATGCATAATTTATGCAAAGAAAGTTATGGAACTCAAGGGTGTATTGGTGTAAGTAAAAGTGATTTAAAGAAAATAGTCTCTTGGTTAGATGAAACCAAATTTCCCCATATTACAATCAACTCCCGATCTCATGCCAGACACCAAGTTTAACACAAGTTGATTTTTTCTGTAGCGTAAATTAATTATGTTTCTTAATGTCCGAATTATGAAGTCATAATTAATGGAGATGTTTTCTTGTGAAAAAAGGCGTTAAGATTTTTTTGGGAATCATGCTCGGTCTATTAATTATAGTCTTAGCAAGCCTTTATCTTTCTCAAAAAGATATTGTTGTTTTAAATCCGAAAGGGTTGATCGGAGTAAAGCAAAAAGACCTATTTTGGATCTCGACACTCTTAATGTTAATCGTAGTAATACCTGTTTTTGTATTAACAATTTGGGCTGTTTGGAAATATCGAGTGGGGCATGATAAGCAAAAATACGATCCTGAGTGGAATCATAGTACAGTTGCAGAGATAGTTTGGTGGGGTGTTCCATTTGTTATTGTTATTATTTTAAGTGTGTTAAACTGGATTGCTTGTTATGAGCTCGATCCTTTTAGGCCAATTGCAAGTGATAAAAAAACCCTTACGATTCAAGTTGTTGCTTTAGAATGGAAGTGGCTTTTTATTTATCCTGATCAAAAAATTGCTACAGTCAATTTTATTCAAATACCTGTCGATACTCCTGTTCAATTCGTAATTACAGCCGATGCTCCTATGAATTCATTTTGGATTCCGCAGCTCGGCGGCCAGATTTTTGCTATGCCAGCAATGAGAACAGAACTTTACCTCATTGCAAATGAGAAAGGGGATTATAGGGGAGTTTCGGCTCACTTAAGTGGAAAAGGATTTTCCGGAATGACTTTCACAGTCAGAGCGGGAAACGAAGAAGAGTTTAAAGCATTTGTGGAAGAGGGTAAAAATGCGGATCAAGATTTGAATCTTGATAGTTATAAAATGTTAGCAAAGCCTAGTAAAAATAACCCTTTTGCTTTTTATAAGTTAGAGTATGAGGGTTTATTTGATTGGATTGTGATGAAATATATGATGCCAGAGCATTCAGTGCAAGAGGGGGGGCTACATGCAAATTAATTTACTCGGAAGATTTACTCTCGATGCTCTTAAGCATGATGCTATTGCTATGGGTGCAAGCACATTAATGGTTTTAATGGCAGGATTTGTTGTTGTTTTTCTTACCTATAAAAAATTGTGGAAATGGTTTTGGAATGAATGGATTACAACACTAGATCCAAAAAAAATTGGGACGATGTATCTTTTTGTTGTAGGTCTTATGCTTTTAAAAGGGGTAATAGATGCTGTGATGATGAGAGTAGAGCAGGCGCTTTCTTGTGGCTCAAATATGGGCTATTTGGGAGCTGATCACTTCCAGCAGTTATTTACAGCTCATGGCACCGTGATGATTTTTTTCGTTGGCATGGGCATTGTATTTGGAATGATTAATCTTGTTGTCCCTTTGCAAATAGGCGCAAGAGATGTTGCCTTTCCTTTTTTAAATGCAGTCAGCTTTTGGCTTTTTTTTATGGGCTTTATGTTGATCAATGTATCGCTCATGGTAGGAGAGTTTTCTGCAGCGGGATGGACTGCTTACCCCCCTTTATCTGGGATAAAATATAGCCCAGGAGTTGGCGTTGATTATTGGATATGGAGCCTTCAAGTTGCAGGAATTGGAAGTCTTTTTGGGGGGATTAATTTTTTTGTAACCATTATTAAAATGAGATGTCCTGGGATGAGTTATATGAAAATGCCTCTATTTACTTGGACTGCTTTTGCAACAATGGTTTTAGTTGTTTTTGCCTTCCCTATCTTAACTGTAACTATCACACTTCTAGCATTAGACAGAGTTCTCGGGATGCATTTTTTTACCTCTGATTTTGGAGGTAACCCGATGATGTATGTCAATTTAATTTGGGCTTGGGGGCACCCTGAAGTCTATATTCTTATCTTGCCAGCATTTGGGATTTTTTCCGAAGTTGTTTCTACATTTTCTGAAAAGAGGTTATTTGGTTATAAATCAATGGTTTGGGCAATAGCTGCTATTACGATACTCTCCTTTATTGTTTGGCTGCACCACTTTTTTACAATGGGGGCAAGCGTTAATGTGAACGCATTTTTCGGCGCTATGACAATGTTGGTAGCAATTCCTACTGGAGTAAAAATTTTTAACTGGTTGTTTACAATGGTGAAAGGAAGAGTTCATTTAACATCTCCTATGCTTTGGTTTTTAGGATTTGTCTTTATCTTCACAATTGGGGGAATGGCAGGTATGTTGCTATCGATTGCTCCTGTTGATTACCAAACACATAACAGTCTTTTTCTGATTGCACACTTTCACTCTGTGATTATTGGAGGAGTTGCTTTTGGATTTTTTGCAGGTTTTACCTACTGGTTTCCTAAATATTTTGGATTTAAGCTGCATGAAGGGCTTGGCAAGTGCGCTTTTTGGTGCTGGTTTGTAGGGTTTTTTATCGCTTTTTTACCTCTTTATGTTTTAGGGCTTATGGGGGTAACAAGACGATTAAGTCATTACGATGCATCAACTGGATGGCAACCATTTTTTGTTGTAGCAGCAATCGGCGCTGGAATTATAGCAGTCGGGATCGGATTTCAATTGCTACAGTTTATAATTAGTATTAAACAAAGAGATCAAAACAGAGATACAACAGGCGATCCTTGGAATGGAAGAACTTTAGAATGGAGCACAAAGTCGCCTCCACCTTTATATAATTTTGCAATTCTACCTGTTGTTCACGATATAGATGCTTTTTGGCAAGAGAAGAAAAAAGGGGTGTGTCAAACCAATAATAAAGAGTATGAAGATATTCTTATGCCTAAAAATACGCCAATCGGATTTGTGATTAGTGTGTTTGCGTTTATTTTTGCATTTGCAATTATTTGGTATATTTGGTGGCTTGCTATTTTAGGCATTTTGGGTGTTGTTGTATCGGCAGTTGTGCATTTGTCAGAGGAAGAATCTGAATATGTAATACCAGCAAAAGAAATAGAGAGGATGGAGAAATAGATGGACCACGTACATGAAAATTATACAAAAACGGTCTATGGTTTTTGGGTTTACCTAATGACTGACTGCATTTTGTTTGGTATACTTTTTGCAACTTACGGTGTGTTGCATAATCAAACATTTGGTGGTCCGAGTGGAAAAGAACTTTTCAATATGCCGTTTGTTCTAGGCGAGACTATAGCTCTTTTGACAAGCAGTTTTACTTGTGCGCTCGCAGGACTTGCAAGTCATCAAGAGAAGAAAAATAAGACCCTATTTTGGTTTTTAATTACATTTTTTCTAGGTCTTACATTTGTTACAATGGAATTAATTGAGTTTACCCATTTAGTTAAAGAGGGGAATAGCTGGGAGAGAAGCGCCTTTCTTTCAAGTTTTTTTACACTAGTTGCAACCCACGGAACACACATCTCTTTTGGGCTTATTTGGATGACTGTCATGATGTGTCAAATTGCTTACTTTGGATTTAAGCCTGTTATTCATAAAAGACTTATGTGTCTTCGGATGTTTTGGCACTTTTTAGATGTGGTTTGGATTTTTATCTATACAGTTGTTTATTTAATGGGGGTAATCTAATGAGCTCTGAAGTGCACCATGTAGGCTTTAAGGCATATTTTTCAGGATTTCTTTTTTTTCTCACTCTTACTTTAATCTCCTATTTTGTCGTTGTAGAGCATTTATTAAATGTTGCGCTTACAATTTTTGTTATTGTCGCTTGTGCAATCATTCAATCAACTGTCCAGCTCGGAATTTTTCTCGATTTAATCACTGAGCCAAAGCCTAGATCTAACCTTCATATTTTTTGTTTAATGATCCTGATTTTATTAATTGTGATTGCAGGAACTTTCTGGATCATGTATAGCCTAAATGATCGTGTCATGATGGGGGGGATGTAGGTGAAAACTTATTATATGTTAACAAAGCCTGGGATCATTATGGGCAATTTGATCACGACAGCCGGCGGTTTTGCTCTTGCCTCTAAAGCAGGATTTAATTTCTTGCTTTTCTTAGAAATGCTAATAGGTTTAGGTTTGGTTATTGCCTCTGCTTGCATTTGTAATAACTACATTGACCGCATCGCTGATCAAAAAATGGCTCGCACAAAAAATAGAGGATTTGCAGAAGGTTCTGTATCGATAACAAAAGCTCTTTTTTTAGCACTTACGTTAGGTGTTTTGGGAATTTTGATCTTAAGTGTTTTTACAAATTTAGTCACAGTGTTAGTCGCAGCCGCTGGCTTTTTTATCTATGTTGTTGTTTATAGCTATGTAAAATACTACTCTCACTTTGCAACACTTATGGGCAGTGTCGCAGGAGCTGTTCCTCCAGTTGTTGGTTATACAGCAGTAAGCAATAGAGCTGACCTTGGTGCACTCCTTCTTTTTCTCATATTGGTTCTTTGGCAAATGCCTCACTTTTATTCGATCGCTCTCTTCAGATTTGATGAATACAAAGCTGCTTCCATTCCAGTTCTTCCTCTTACAAAAGGGGTTTATCTAACTAAGATTCAGATGGTTTTATACATTTTTGCCTTTATGTGTGCAACCTCCCTTCTTACCATTTTAGGCTACACAGGCTATTCGTACTTAATTCTTGCAACCTTGCTTGGTGGCACATGGCTTATTTTGTCTTTTAAAGGATTTAAAGCTAAAGATGATAGAAAATGGGCACGTAAAATGTTTGCCGTTTCACTCATTACCATCGTCTCAATCTCCGCCTCCCTATTTACCTAACCTCACAATTGGGGTCAGGCCTCACATTTGATATGAATTGTGGGGTCAGGCCTCACATTTGATAGGTTGAATTGTGAGATCAAAAAATACGATAAGTATTTATTTTTAAATACTTACGCTATTGTTTAAGGTTAATTCTACCATTTAATTCATGCATGGTTATAAATCGTTATTGTAGGTTAGTGAAGTTAACCTAAAAATAAGCAAAAATAGACAAAGAGGTGTTATGAATAGACAAGAGTTTGAGGCTAATTGGTATAAAATTATGCCGGCTGTTATGCAAAAATGGAACAAGTTTACACAAGAAGAAGTTTCCAGAATTAATGGTAAATACGATCCATTTTTAGGACAGCTACAAAAAAAATACGGCTATTCGAGGGAGCAAGCTGAGAATGAAATAAAAAACTGGACTCCGGCACATCATGCGGGAGGAAAAATTGAAAGTATAGCTCCCCATGATGCAAAATCAAATGATAAAAAAGGGCATCATGAAAAGAAAAGAAAAGCAAGCTAACTTAGCTTAAGTGAAACTAACCCTTCTTTTTGTTTGTAAAACTCATAACAACAAGAAGGGCGCCACCTATAAATAAAATAACCCCGCCCATATGTAAGATTTCAGCAACTTTTGTGTAAGTCTCTACATCTTTTTTCCCTTCATCTATTTTCTTTTCAGCACCCGCAGTTGCTAAATCTCCGAGACCCTCAGTATAGGGAATTATATCTGTAAGTTCTTTCCCTTTGCTCACAGATCTTTCAGCATGGGCAAGTTTTTTCTTTCCAGCTCCAACCTCTTGTGAAATATACATACCAAATAAATAAGCTAACACACCGACTGCTAAAATAATACTCCCTAAAACTCTTTTCATAGACACTCCATAGTTAACCTAATAGATAAATAAGAAATGCAATGATGTATAGGGAAAAATTAAATTAATACAGGATCTTCTGATAGGGGTAAATGCTTAGGTGCTCGTCTTTTAGCTTTGATAGCTTCTCTACGTGTATTAAAATAGGGATAGATATTTTTTATATCGCTTTCTAATCTGAAACAAACAACTTTCCACTCTCTGAGTGTTTTTAAACAAAGTCGTCTATTCAATAACAAGATTCTATCAAGAAAAAGACCTTGATTACTTAAGTGAAATATCCCCATCGAATTAACAATCAATGCGCTTCTTAGCTCTTCATCTTCTACCGATATAAGCTTTTCAATAGACCCGCCGCGCTCTGAAAAAAAAAGCAGCCGGTCTAAATGCTCTCCGCATAGCTCCATAACTTTCCTATCCAAAATTCGCATCTTATTTCGAATTAAAAGCAAGCGAACTGACTCATAACAATGCTTTACTCGAACAGAAGCTCTCTCGCCGAAATAAATTCCTATAAAACTTACTTCATCATTTTTTTTAAATGCGTTCTCAATGAGTTCATCACTAAATACTTCATAAAAATCAGGGAAGCAGAGCCGCTCAACTCTATCTACTGGATCGATAAATTTTTCTCCTCGCTAGCAATTCTAAACTAAACAGTATATACGAACCCCTTGTTTTTTTAAAAAGAAGTCTAATAAGATGGAGCTAGCAAGCTTACTATTTTTTGAGTAATTTAAAAAATTAATCTATATAGACGTTTTGTAAAAAGTTGGTTATAATTATGTTCATGAATATAAACCTTTCGATGAATTCCGAAACTTTTCTTTTTTCCCTATGGGGATAGTCTTTTTTTTACCCTGAACAGTTATTTATTTAAATTTAATTTTTGCAAGGTTTCGATATGTTTTTAGAATTAAGTAATTATTTTTTTACTCTACTTTTGATTTTCCCTACGATAATTGGTTTAGGAATTTATTTTACCTGGAAACTAAAGTGCATCCAATTGACAAAAATGAAAGAGAGTTTTTTATCTCTTGTGCAAAAGGTGGAAGGGTCTCAAGGAAATATTAGTAGGTTTGGAGCGATTGCTTCCGTATTGGCAGGAAATTTAGGAACGGGAAATATTTCAGGGATGGCAGTTGCAGTATCAACAGGCGGTCCTGGAGCTCTTGTTTGGATGTGGCTAATGGCTTTTTTTGGAGCAGTGATACAATACGCAAGCTGTGTGCTAGGTTCTCACTATCGGAAAAAAAATGAGAGAGGAGAGTATGTAGGTGGTCCTATGTACTATTTGCGAGACGGTCTAAACTACCCTAAATTAAGCTTAGTATTTGCTCTTTTTACGATATTTGGTGCAATTTCAGTTGGTAATTTTGCCCAAATAAATTCAATTGTCTTACCGCTAGAAAAAATGGGATATAACCCTTTTTACTCTGCCTTGGTTATGGCATTTTTTGTCGGAGTAATTGTTTTTGGGGGAATTGAAAGAGTTGCAAAATTTGCCTCTTTTGTTGTCCCTTTTAAAGCTATGATTTATATGGGAGCTGCTTTTTATATCATTGGATCAAACTATGAGCTCATTTTGCCAGCTTTTTCACTCATGTTTAAAAGCGCTTTTAATTTTTCGGCTGTAGCTGGCGGTTCGATGGGGTTTATGGCATTAAAAGCAATGACGACAGGTTTTGATAGGGGGTTATTTGCAACCGATGCAGGAACAGGGATTGTGCCTATTTTGCAGGCAAGTCAAAAGACAAGTGACCCATTTCATGCGGCTATTACAACTCTTGTAGCCCCTTTGATGGTAATGATTGTTTGTTCCACAACGGGACTTGTTCTTTTGATTACAGGTGTGTTTACAGATCTTTCTCTACAAAGCACTAATATGGTAACAACCGCTTTTGCAAAAGGGTTAAATTCAGAGGTTGGGGGATATATCGTTGTAGCAACTCTTGTTTTGTTTGCCTACACAACGATACTTGCTTGGTGTTATTGCGGCGAAAAAGCGTCTGAATTTGTTGGCGGCTTTAGATTGGCTATCCTCTTTAGATGGTTTTTTATTGCAATTGTTCCATTTGGTGCCATAATAAGAGTTCATACAATCTGGACTCTTGCAGATATTGCAATCACTTTAATGGTGTCTATAAATTTGATCGGAATTTTTAAATTGCGTCACCATCTTTTTCAACAAAAAATAGGAAAGAATTATGGTATCTAACATTTCTACATATCCAAAAGCGAATTTTAGTGCTTTTCAAGCTGAAAAAACTTCAGTTTTTTCTGATTTTTCGCTTTACGCAAGAGTAGCTTTTATCCCGATTTTTTTTATGATAGATAAATTATTCCAGATAACAGCACTAGCTCTCTCCTGCTTTGGTTTTTATAACAACAGTATTTCTAGACGCTTAGAAAACTTAGGGGATAAGATTGGAATGATTTGTGTTTCTCATCCTTTGTATAATTTACGAGATAAAAATAAAAAAAATTCAGTCGTAATGATGAGGAATTTGCCGTTAGAAGAGACAGTTTGGACGGAAGAAGAATTTCAAAAAGTTGATCTTTATTTACAACGTGCAAGAACTCCTAATTATTTTAGAGATAGAGGAATTCCAGAATTTGAAGGGATAGATCTAGATTTAATAAGAAATATGTGTTTTCTTCATCGCTCAAAAGGTGGCGTCTGTTTGGGTGCTTCTCTTATTATGATTAAAAATCTATTGAATTTGGATATTACAAATGAAACTGATTTAATTCGTGAGCTTTTGAATTACAAAAAAGGATTTTCTTCAAATGCTACAGCTATTCAGTATTTAAACCACGCGTATGTATTTGCCAAATTAGAAGAGATGAAAAGAGAAGTTATTACTTTACAGAGACAAACTATAGAACAGTTTGCATGTGGTTTGTCTTCGACTGAGTGGTCTGAAAAAATTAGAAAAGAGGCGCTTAAATTCTCTCTATCTCTTTGTGATTTAAAATGTTCGAGTCATTTTATAGAGGTGGGCTCTATTCGGGAGGATTTTCAAAAACTTGAAAATGGGTATTATCAAATTGGTATCCCAACTAGCCACAGTCAGAGTCATTCAGTTGTTTACGTAAAGCAACCCTATGGTTCATATTTTATAGATCCGAATCTAGGTTTAATTAAATGCTATGAGGGGTTTCAATACACTGATTTAAACAATTTATTGCGCACTTATAACGGGGATAATTATTATCAAAAAAAATTAAAAGTCGAGGTGGCTCAGCTTTTTTAAAACATTTATTGAAATTATTATTAGATTAATGCATTATTATAAAAAATAGATTTTTAATAATAATAAATTTGAGAAAACGCCCAGAATGATAAAAAAAATTAAGCTTAAGAACTTTATGTCTCATAAAGAGTCTGAATTAGAGCTTTCTTCCGGGGTGAATGTCCTTACGGGTCCGAATAATAGCGGTAAATCGGCAATAGTTACAGCGCTACAATTACTAACAGAACTTCCAACTAGGGAAGGAACCTACATGATTCGGCACGGAGAAAAAGAGGCTGAAGTTACTGTAGAGACGAGTGAGGGTGATGTAATCACTTGGGGAAGAAAAGAAAACTCATCATTCTTGATAATAAATGGGGAAAGACATACAAGACTTAGTAATCACCAAGAATACTTCTTGCAGGAGCTTCACAAAGTTCTAAGATTGCCTCAGGTAAAAAATAAAGATGAGTTTTTCGATATCCATTTTGCAAGTCAAAAAGAGCCTATATTTTTATTAAACGACCCCCCCTCTAGAGCTGCTACGTTTTTTTCCGTCTCCTCTGATGCAGGTAGACTTGTTGAAGTAAGGGACTTATTTAAAACAAAAATCAATAAAGCAAAAGAGAAAAAAAATAGCATTGATCGAAAAATTAACCAGATTAATGAGGAGCTTGAAAAACTTACTCCTTTAAATGAGCTAGAGAAAGAAGTAAAAGATTTAAAGTTGGAATACGATGCGCTTGTTAAAGAAAATGAGAACGTTAAATCTGGTTTTCAATTATTTCAAATTTTCAATAAAGCGTTTTTAGAAAATGAGAGATTATCTAGGAGACATAGCTTTTTAGAACTACTTCAAGAGCCTCCTCAGTTAGATGATATGAGTCTACTTGAATCAACGATACAAGAGATGAAAATTTTGCAAAAAAAAGAAAAACGATTAGAGAGAAACTTAGCCATCTTAAATGAATTACAAGAGCCTTTTGATCTTGAGCTGACAGAGAGACTTGAAAAAGCAATTGATTATTTAATCGGAGGAAGTAAATTAGAGAAAGAAAAAATTCTTGCACATGAGATTGCATTAGGACTTAGGGCACCTCCAAAAATGGAGGATGAGGGCGAGCTAACAAGTCAACTAAAAGTGCTGAAAGGTACCGAAGAGAGTGTAAAAAAATTGCAAGGCAAAGTGGAAAAAGCTTTTAAAGCTTTAGAGAAGTGGGTTAAAGAAAATCCTACCTGTCCTACGTGTGGCGGGGTCTTAAGTGAGGAGCATCTTTTAGATCATGAATAAAAACTTTAAAGGGCTACTTTGTATAGGAGATCCCCATTTAGCAAGTAAAATTCCTGGGTTTCGAAAAGATGATTATATGGAAGCTATTTTTAAAAAGCTTGAATTTGCTTTGAATTATGCTGAAGAAAATCAACTTTTGCCAGTTTTGTTGGGTGATTTGTTTCATTGGCCAAGAGATAACGCAACACGTCTTCTTACTAAGTTAATGAGGCTTTTTGATAATCGACTTATTTTAGGGGTAACAGGAAATCATGATACAACCGAACAAGAGTTGCAAGATGATGATTCTCTCTCTCTTCTAGCTGCTGCGGGCCGTATAAACCTAATTGATCAAAATGGTCCCTGGAAAGGGATGATTAACAACGTCTTTGTCACAATAGGTGGTACTTCTTGGAGTAATAGGCTCCCAAAATCTTTTTCAGGCACGCCTAATAGTTTAGTTGTTTGGATTTCACATCACAATATATGTTTTTCAGATGGGGAAGATCTAGGGGTAAAGCCTCAGGAGATACCTGGTATTCATTTACTTATTAACGGACACATTCATAAGCCTATGCCAAGTGAAGTCCATGGAATGACAACGTGGATGAACCCAGGAAATATTTCAAGAGTTGCAAGAAGCGAGGGAGTTAAAGGATTTAAGCCATCTGTTTTAAAAATAGTACCTACGAGCCAAAATGAGTGGGTTTCTGAGGTTGTAGAAATACCGCACGCATCGTTTGATGAAGTCTTTCACCCTATGAATGAGCTTTATGTTTCAAGTGGGGCAGAAGGGGGGTCATTATTTATTCAAGGACTAGAAGATCTTGAATCAATGCGTACAGCAGGCGGCCTTGGCCTTATTACATTTATACAAAATAACATTAATTTATTTGAAAAAGAGGTAGCAGACGTTATCTTGCATTTAGTTAAGGAGGTTTGTCCTAATGAGTTCCACGAATGAAGAATCTATGGAAACATTAAAAAATCGGTACAAAAAATTGTATGATGAAAAAATTCGAGTAGAGACAGAGTTGAAAACAACAACTGCTCAGCTAAGCTTACACCAAGAAACAGCTAGAGCTAACTTTGGTACGGATAATATTGAAGAGTTAGAAAAAAAACTTGAAACAATCAAGCTTGCAAACGAACAACAACGAAAAGATTATGAGCTGCATTTAAACTCCATTGAAGCAAAACTTAATTCTATTAAAGAAGAGCCGAATAATGAATGATCCATCGGAAGTTACAGCTCTTTATCACAAATTGGTTGGGCAAAAAGATGTGCTTGAGCGAGAAAAGTTTTTGGCTCAAACCGAACTTGAAGATTTAGATGCTTTTTTGCGGTTAGAGCAAAAAGTGCTAGATGCACTAGAGCAGCTTGATGGTAAGTTGTTTAAAAACATTACAACGGTACTTGAAAATAAATTAAGTGTCGCTTTACAGGAAATTTTAGAGCAAGAGATTCGCCTCAAAGTAGAACCTGTGATTCAAGGAAAATCGATTGGTTTTAAATTTCGAACAGAGAGAAATGGTTGCGAAGAAGATATTATTAAAGGAAATGGTGGATCTGTTGTAAACATTTTATCTGTTTGTTTAAGAATATTCGCCCTTACCCAGCTTCCTGAAAATTTGCATAGACGCTTTTTGGTTCTAGATGAACAAGATTGCTGGCTTCAACCTGATCTTATCCCTAAATTTGCTAAGATAATCCATGAAGCTGCAAAAGCTCTCGGTTTTCAAGTTTTAGTAATCTCTCATCACAACTCTAGTACGTTCATGGACTATTCCGATCGGATATTTCGTTTAGATCCCACGCAGAATGGGGTTAAAATTGAGGTGCTTGATAGAGCTCCACTTTCACAAGATTCGATGCAAAAAGTTTAAGAAAATAGTGATGAGGTGTCTATTTCATCTAACTTATCTAGATTAAGAGTTTTCTTTCTAGCTTTAAAAAGACATAGTGTTGCATCTATGCTGCAATCAGCAAATAATTTTTGTTGATAGGTGTAAAAAACACCAGTTTTATAGCAGGTGTAGTAAGAGCCTGTTGCCTTACAAAGAGATACTGCAAAATCATAGAGAAGAAGAGTTATTTGAGGTGCCTTTTCGAAAAGGGTGGCTAAACGATAAGCGTTGAAAGCATCTAAACGCCAAGCCTCTTCCAAGATGAGATACCCCTATGAGACTCCCGGTAGACTACCGGGTTGATAGGCTGGGTGTGTAAGCACAGTAATGTGTTGAGCTAACCAGTACTAATCGGTCCATCGGCTTGATCACTTTTTTTCTTCCTCGATCATAAAGCGATGCAACTTGCTTTATAATCAATTAAGAAAGAGAAAAAGTACAAGTTTAATGAATTATATAACAATGGCAGCTAAATGCTAGCTTTGTATGGTAACTCAATTAAATAGTCCTTTAGGTAAAACATTTTCTAATCATAACTTTCCGCTTTTTTTCGTAAGCTTTTGCTTACAACC
>Ga0194129_10000407_pt1 | contig 84987 bp, 96 predicted proteins | sample TA2KigCa35mmetaG_FD_150862 | JGI IMG/M metagenome (GOLD analysis project Ga0194129, IMG submission 150862) | Freshwater microbial communities from Lake Tanganyika, Tanzania - TA2015038 Kigoma Deep Cast 35m | ecosystem: Environmental > Aquatic > Freshwater > Lake | place: Tanzania: Lake... | reverse complement strand
GCTGCATTCACGGCATCCGGTGATGTTGCAGTCACGGTGATTTACATCTGCAACATTTCGGGCTCAGACGGAGACGTTGACGTGTACGTGGTGCCCAGCGCAGAGAGCGTGGGGTCACAACATCTGATCTACAAAAATCTAGTGATAAGATCCAACGACACCTACATAATCGACACAGAAAAATTAATATTGGCCAACGGCGACAAAATTTATATCGCTGCTCCAGATTCTGCAGGTGAATTTACCGCAACAATATCAACCATAGGATTGTAATCACATGGGCAGGTACGCAAAGAACACATCTTTAGATGGCAACGCTGTCGCACTTCCAAAAGGAACAACGGCATCACAGCCAACCAGCCCAGTGTCAGGCATGCTGAGATTCAACACATCACTGAACATGCTGGAGTTCTACAACGGCACAGAATTCAAACAGATAAAAGGTGGCACAGGTGGAGCGTCCACTATTACTGTGGACACATTCACAATTTTAGATGAAGACGCTACAGGAATTCCTAGAGATAGCTACTCTCCATTATCATTGACTCCTGCTGCAGATCAAAATGTTCTTGTGTTCTTGGGCGGTGTTTATCAACCACCATCAGCGTATAATATAAACTCAGATAGCACTTCACCTTATATCAAAATGTTAGCACTGGTTTCTGGAGATATTGACTCTAGCTTGGTAATAATACACGGATTTGATTCGGTCTAAAGACTAACAAAAGGTTGCCACACACCGGGACTGCCTGCAGATATACATACCCAACCCAACACTGACCCTTTAATGGGTTTAGTATTCCACACAATATCACCTTGTGAATATGCACCAGCCGAAGGTATTTTATCATCATACTGATGTATCTGTCCTTGATATCTAATTGGTCCAGCCACATCTAAATCGGCCTTGGGTTTTCTAACCTTAATACCAATTTTGTTATCATGGGAAACAAAGAGAGTGGGTTCGCCACCCGATCCTACGCTGAAATCATCAGAGGCAAAAGTACCAACATAGGCCACAGAGCCCTTGACATCGTGAATTATCTCAATCCCGTGTTTGACAATACTAAGAGAAGAATTAGGATTCAAGGTATTCACCCCTACAAAATTTTTTACAACTCTCAGTGTGTCATTCACATTCAATTCTTTTAATACACCCACTTCTTCTAGTTTAGATTTAGTTACAGAATTTCCCAATCGGTCTTTCCAAAGTACCTCGTTCTTGTCAATTCTTACAGAATTTTTGACATCTAAATTATCTGCTGTGGCGCTGCTGTAATAGAGTGTATCGCATTTTATTTTGCCTTTGATCTCTAGGTCATTTTCTATCACAATTTTATCATCAGATATGGTGATTCTTTTTTTAGAAGCATTGTCATCAATACCTGTGCTGGCAAAATTGGTTATGATCCCACTGTCTATTTTATCTCCAGATAATTCTCGATCACTGATAATATTATTGTGGCTGGCTAGTTTGTTTAATACATCATTGAGCTTGTCATCTGCTTCCACTAATTTTTTAGTAATGCGAGAATACTCATTTGTTAATCTCTGTATATAGGCTTGGGTGACCTTCTGTACCTGCTCTTCGATGACCTGCTTGATGCTGAGTTCTATGGACATATTATCGCATATTTATTGGTAGTATAATTCCTCGAAAAAACTAATAAATAACTGGTAAAACTATGTCTATACAACGAATTCCTGGCCAAATGCTTGAGTCAAATTTGACTCGCAGTACGGATCTGGCGTTTCAAACCAATCTATTGTATCTGGACGTGTCCAATTCCAGAGTGGGCATACGCACTGCCGCTCCAGGCAACTTTGCTCTGGATGTCAACGGATCAGCGAGATTCCAAAATTCGGTCGAGATCACTGGAGATCTAACAGTCACAGGCACCACCACAGTGGTCAACACCACCAACATGGAGATCGAAGACAACATATTGATGTTGAACAGTGGTGGCAGCGTGGGCAACGATGCTGGTATAATGATCAAGAGACAGTCCTCAGGCAACAATGCGGCATTCTATTGGGACGAAGGTGCAGACAAATTCAAAATAGTGACCACCACGTCTGACGGCAGCACAGTGACCAACATTGATGACACTGCCTACACCAGGCTGGCGGGAGCCAATCCTGTGGACAACGAAGATTTTGTAACATTGCAATCAATGAACACAGCCATTTCAATCGCAACCGCCGCATCTTTGGGGAGTTTTACCTTTTCTGGCAACACTTTAACACAAAATGTTACCAATGCCGACTTCGAGATAGAGACCACGGGCACGGGAAATTTTGTGCTGGCTGGCACTACGGGATTGATATTGCCCAAGGGAACCACTGCACAGAGACCATCTGGGCAGATCGGCGTCATTAGATTCAACACCGAGACCAACAAGTACGAAGTGTGCCTCGACGGCAGCACATACACTGCACTAAAAACTGAATCCACATCAAAGACAGTGTTGAAGGACGTGTTCACAGGTGATGGCAGCACACAAACTTTTATATCTGCCAACGTAACCACAGCACCAGAGAATTTGATCGTGTACATAGACAGCGTGATGCAGGAACCGGACGTGAATTATATCACAGATGGATCAACATCTTCTATAACCATTACGGATGAAGCCCCTCACATTGGTGCTAGAATAGTGGTGATCAGTGGATTCGCTGACGATTTAATATAGAGTAATACCGTTTTTATCCACAGAGAATTTGAACATCACAATTTTACCGGTTAACTGATTCAATACTCCAATTTCTGGAATCACATTTATTTTGTTTTGCTCTTGTGTCATCAAAAAATGATATAGATCTGATCCTTCTTGCCACCAAGTGCGTATGCCCAGCATGTTGTAACTCTGATCTATCTGTATGGGATTTTTATATCCCTCACATATGGCAACGACATTCTTGGTGTACTCGTTCATTTTATGCACAAGGTCCGGACGATTCTGCAGAGTCCTAGGTGATCTGTTGCGGCAGGTGGGCAGCCATTCCACGACCACATGATATTTTAACAATCCTACTTTATTTTGATTCTGTATATTTTTCATAAAAGTTTAAAAATTCATTTTGATCCATGTGTGAAAAATTCTTCATCTTGTGAAACAACTTGATCTTGTTGCCCTTGACTGTTCTTACGTAAAGAAATCGAGTGCCCGGATACAGTGTTAACAGTGCTCTAAATGCAGGTGTTTCTTTTTCTGGATCCAACAAGTAATCAAATACCGCGATCACAGGGCTGCCGATCCAACAGGCCAATGCGAGGCCCATCAGCTGCTGAGAGCAGGTGTTGGGATTCCACTGATATTCTTTAAGATCCTCGAAATCCGGCACACATTCTATGCCATTCTGCCACACATATTTGGCGTAGAGATTGCGTGGCGCCACGATGGTTGTTTTTTCGCCGCGTTCCTTCATCAAGATATCCAGATCTTCCGCAGAATTGGTACACACATAATCCGCAATAGCGTGCTGTTTTTGCAAGCCAGCTGCTATCAATACATTAGAATGTTTTAACACAGAAGCATTGATATTATCTTCACCCAATTCCCCCATTACTGTTATTAAATGACCAGGCATATATGTTGTTATTACGGGTATTTAACAGAGGTTTTACAAGCAAAAAAAATAAATAAATGGTAACAGATACAAACACTCGAGGATTTAAAAATGGCTATAGGACGTATTTCAGGACAGATGCTCAAAGCCAACCTATTAAGGTCTGGCGTTGACTTAGCATTCGAGACAAATTTATTAGTTTTAGACGTAACCAACTCATTCGTGGGTATTGGTACATCAACACCATCAAGACAATTACACTTGAGCGGCACAGGCGCTCTGAGATTACCATCGGGCACCACCGAACAGCGAGGCACTTCGGCCAATGGAGATATCAGATACAACAGCACCTTGAACACCATCGAAGGATACAGCAATAGCGAATGGAAGAATTTAGCAGATCAAGGTATTGACGACATAGTGGAAGATACAACTCCGCAACTTGGTGGCAATTTAGATGTTAATGGATTTTCAATCGTATCAACTGCCAATGCAGATATTAGTATAACACCTAATGGCACAGGATCTGTGGTCATGACCAAAGTAAACATCGATGGCGGAGCCATAGACGGAACCACGATCGGTGCATCGGTGCTAGCTAGTGGCGCGTTCACCACATTAAACGCCAACACAGTGGACATCAATGGCGGTGCTATCGATGGCACCATAATCGGTGGCAGTGTTGCAGCAGCGGGAACTTTCACCACAGTGGACACATCCGGCAACGTAACAGTGGGAGGTAACCTGACAGTTAATGGTACTACCACAACGATCGAATCCACAACTTTAACGATCGAAGATCCGCTTATTATTTTGGCAAAAAATAATTCAGGTGGAGCAGGCAACACATACGATCAAGGTCTATTATTCAACAGGGGTTCATTAAGCAACGTGTCTTTCATTTGGGATGAATCAGCTGATGAGTTCGCATTCGCCAACACAGCAGCAGAAACAGGCAACACAGCAGGTAACGTTACCATAGACTCATATTCAAATATCAGAGCAGGCATAATCTCTGCATCGACATCATTGAATACAGGAGCAATCAAGGCACTAGACGGAACAGAATCTATCACTATTGCTAACTCCACTGGCGCCGTTACTGCCAATAATTTTTCTTCTAGCGGTGTTACCATAACTGGTGGCACGATCGATGGCACTGCTATTGGCGCAAGTTCAAGAAGCACAGGACAGTTTACATCAATAGACGCCAACGCTGGCATTGACATCGACGCGGACAACCAATCATTGAGGATCGGTGCAGGAAATGATTTCACAGTGGCACACGATGGCACCAATACACAGGTCACAAACACCACAGGCATATTGAAGATTGACGGAGCGGCCACCAGCTCGATCAGGATCAACGAGGCGGGAGCCAACGTTGACGTGGTCATCGAGGGAGACTCAGACGCAGATCTGTTCTACGTGGACGCATCAGCGGACAAGATCGGTATCAGCACCAGCACACCGGCCTACTCATTGGACATCAGCACCACAGATGCACTACAATTGCCACAGGGTTCCACAGCAGAGCGACCCACGTGTAACACCGGGGTCATAAGGTACAACACAACACTCAGCACCTATGAAGGATCCACGGACGGATCAACTTGGGCCTCTTTCGCACTGGGCGGGTCCAACGTTTCAATCAACAAGGTCAGCGCTACAGGTGATGGCTCAACATCAACTTTTTCAGGATTCTTCTCAACTGCACCAGCCGGCGCCAACAACGTACAGGTGTACATTGACAACGTGTATCAAGAACCCACAGAGAACTACACTGTGTCTGGTACAGGCATAACGTTTGGTTCTGCTCCGCATTCGGGAGCAAGGATATTCGCCATAGAAGGTTTTGATAACACTGCAGTCCAAGCGGGCGGGGTTGCGAGATCACTGACATCATCAGTGAATTTCACCAGTGCTGCCACCACAATAATGGATTTCAACGCAACTACCTACAGATCAGCTGAATTGTATGTGCAGGTAACCGATTCGGCCAACGGCGAGTATTCGGTGATGAAGGCACACGTTATACATGATGGGTCATCTGCTTACATCAATACCTATGGTGTGGTCAACACAGGCTCAGCGGACACTGCTGAACTCACCGCCACTTATTCCGGCGGAACTGTGAGCGTAAAAGCTACCAGCACAGGCGGGCAATCCAGTGCAATAGTGCAGTACTCATTGGCAGCAGCATAATTGGGCCTTTAATCGTAAAAATTACCAGATTTGGGTAAATACACGTGCGACACTTGATGGCGCAAATAATAATAACAATAATCATGTGGGAGATATGGAACCATGACATTAAGAAACTTTAGAGTCAATAAAGGATTATCAGTAGGTGATATCGTAATTGACGCTTCAACAAACAAGATAACAGGCTTATCGACCTCAGCACCATCGGCAGACGGTGATGTGGCAACAAAAAAATACGTAGACGACAGTCTATCGGTTTTGAGTCAATATTCAATTCAAGCAGGCAACTCTGCAGTAACAGTGACTGACACAGGATCAGGGTCAATTGCTATCATGACTGATAGCACTGATGTTGTGACTGTGACTTCTGCTACTACCACAATCGCAAACAATGCCTCTTTCAGTGCGGATTTGACCTTAACAGGATCTAACAAAACAGTGACTCTGTCACCAACTGGAACTGGCACAGTGTCAATTGCACCAGCTAGCACATTGACTTTAGGTACTGCAGGAGTAACTTCTACTTTGGCAGGTAACATTTCAGCTACCACATCCAACCAGACAGTAACCCTGTCACCGACTGGAACTGGTACAGTGACCATTTCACCAGCAGGTGCATTGACCATCAACCCAACTGCGGCTTCAACGATCAACAACACGTCGATCGGACAATCAACAGCGGCAGCGGGTTCATTCACCACATTGACAGCAAGTTCAACTTCAACCTTCAATGGCGCAGTGACTATTAATTCCGACCTGACAGTGAATGGTACGCAGACCATACTTAACACACAAACATATGAAGTGGCAGACAACATGATCGCCATCAACAGCAACGTGTCTTCCGCAGCACAGATGCCAAGATTCTCCGGTGTACACATACACAGAGGCACAGGGTCAGATGCGCTGGAACAAGACGTATATTGGATCTGGGACGATGCATACAACGATGACGCATCCACGATATTCCCAGCAGCAGCGGGCGGTGCTTTCACAGCCATGAGATCCACCCACAACGAGGGAGCAGGACTGCCAAACGATGATTTCACACTTGTGGACATCCGATGCAGAGTGATCAATGCCACAGCGACCTCAGCTCAGTACGCGGACATCGCGGAAAGATTCGCAGCAGATGCTCCAATGACCGAAGGCGCAGTGGTTATGTTGGGCGGTGCACAAGAGATCACAGAAACAGCAGATGAACTTTCTGATCAAGTTTTTGGTGTTATCTCTTCAAAACCGGCCTACATGATGAATGCAGGTGCAGGTAACAATGAATCACATCCTTTTGTGGCTATGACCGGTAGGACTCATGTGAGAGTAACTGGTTCAGTAAACAAAGGTGACAGATTGGTATCATCTAGCGTAAAAGGTACAGCTAGAGCTGCTCGAACTGGCGAATCTATCAATCCTTTCCACGTAATTGGAAGAGCTTTAGAAAGCAAATCCGATGAGGGTATTGGAATGGTAAATTGTTTCGTTCAAGCAAAGAACTAATAAGTAAAATACTTCCTCAGTAGTTGAAAAGGGCCGCAAGGCCCTTTTCTCGTCTATAGCATAAATATCTACACTGTTTGGCTCACAATGTAATAGAGCTCTGCGAGCATATGCTCGTTGAAATATTTTTATAGAGAGGATCCACAGGTATGGCGATAGGCCGTATATCTGGATCGGTGTTAAAGAGTAATCTTACTCGAAACGGCGTCGATCTAGCATTTGAAACAAACCTACTGTATCTTGACGTGACCAACAGTCGAGTGGGTATAGGAACCTCTGAACCAACAGCAGCACTACACGTAAACGGCAACACCACGATCACAGGAAACCTCAATGTGAGTGGTTCGGTGAACTTCGAGGCCAGCGCATTAACAATCAATAACCTCAATACCGGCGCAATACTAGTGGACGACAACAACATCACCGGAATCAGATCCAACGAAGACATTGTTATTTCGGCTGCGGGCACAGGTAGAATAGTATTAAAGAACACTATAATTGCCAACACGCTACAATCAGATGACAGCACAGCCATTCAAATCAATGATGGTGTGAATATTTCCGGAACTTTAAATGCTCAAACTTTAGTAACAAATACTATCAGTTCAGAAGATTCAACAGTTATACAAATCAACGATGGTATAAAAGTAATTGGATCAACAGTGATACAGGGATCATTTGAATTTGATGATGGTACTTTTATAAGATCTTTTACCGGAGCAGCATTAACAGCCAATAGAACTATTTCATTTCCTGATGCCAACGGTACAGTAATTATTGAGGATGTAGATACAGGCAATACCGTTATAGGCGGGTGGACCATTAATGGCACTACTGTGTCATCAAATGATTCTTCATTAATTACAGTTAATGATAGTGTTGATATAATAGGGACCTTGACTACTCCTACTATACAAACAAATAATATTTCAAGTGCCGACTCATCTGCCATTCAAATCAATGATAGTGTAAACATATCCGGTACGCTGACGGCGAATTCAGGATTGATAGCCAACGGTATCACTTATCCCTCCACAGATGGCTCTGCCAATCAAGTATTGATCACCAATGGTGCTGGACAGTTAAGTTTTACAAGTTTGAGCGCTTTCACTGGTATCACGTTCGTGGGTGACGACAGCACTGGCACCACATTGAATACAGGTGAAACATTTAAAATAGCAGGTGGTTCCAACATAACCACTGCAGTGAGTGGAGATGTGTTAACAATCAATGGATTAAATCCTGCACAGGGTATAACTTTCATTGGAGATGACTCTACCGGTACAGCGATCGCAGATGGCGGAACACTGCAAATTGTGGGTGCAGGTTCTGTGGACACGTCTATTTCTGGAAATGTTTTAACCATTACAGGCACCACTTCTATAGATTCTTTAAACACAGGTGGTCTATTGATAGACGACAATAAGATCACTGGACAGAGGTCCAACGAAGACATGGAGATCAGCACTTCGGGCACAGGTGTTATCACTACCAATGCTTCAATCATTCCCACCACAGATGACAGCGTGGATTTAGGATCATTAACTAAAAGATTTAGAAAAGGATATTTTGGAAGTGGAACTTTATTCATAGGAAATCAAACTATCAGTGCCAGCAAGACAGGATTGATATTCAGTGGAAGAATCAATACTCCATCTTCAATGCTGGATGAAGATGCCAAAATAATTTCCAAGATAGGCATAGACACATCAGAAAAAGATGTGGATATCCTTGATATGGAAGACAATCGCGCCATCTTGTATTATCAAGTTTATCGAGACGAGGTCAACAACAAGATCACTGCCTCAAAAATCAATTTGATCCACGACGGGTTGACGGCTTTCATGTCAGAATCTGCTGTTATCAGCACAGGCACAATCGTGCCCGGAGATGAACATGCTTCACGGGCAGTGCTAGAAGGAACTAATATAGTCTACAAGATTGAAGGAAATTCTGCCATAAACAGCATGCAGTCTTACAAGACTATTTTGAGTGACACAACCGTGACGAGAAGTACAGGAAGGACCAATACCTTTCAATATGATGATATATCTACCTCGAGCACAGTGGTAGACACATGGAACATAGGCCAATATAGATCTGCCAAATATTTTGTCACAGCCACTGAACAAGGGGTAAATTTGCCCAACTATCACTTGAGCGCGGAAATATCCATGGTGCATGACGGCAGTGACGCATATTTGAACATTTACAATATTGTCAACAACGGTGACGTAGATGATATTTTTATAGAGTTCACTACGGATATCACTGATGGCGTGGCTAGATTGAAAGCGAATTCCACCGGCGGTTTATTAAATTTGAAATTCCATAGACTGTTATTGGCAGATGACGAGGGTGGAGACGAAACCGTTTTTCAAAAGATCATCGGCACGGTCACTGCATCAACTTCTGCTACCACTCTAGATTCCTTCCATATGACCGATACCACGGCAGCTTTCTATACCATATCAGCGCATGATGACGACAACACACAATCCAGCTTGTCAGAAGTCACTGTGGTGCATGATGATGCTCAAGCGTATGTCATGGTAGGGCCGCAACTGACCACAGATGGCGTAATACATTTGACTTTTTCTGTGGAGATTTCAGGCAACAAAGTATATCTGAAGGCCGCAGGTAGCCAAAGCACAATAAAAATTTCTGGATATAGAGCTAGTCTACATAGACCACCGGCTGGTAATGCCAATACTAGTTTATCGGCACAAGGTATCACTTTCGTAGGCGATGATTCGTCAGGCACAAGGATTTCAGATAACGAAACGGTTAAAATTGCAGGTGGCACGGGTATAACCACATCCATGGAGGGAGACACCCTGACCATCACCGCCACTGGATCTGCTGAATCCACAGCCGAGGGATTGACTTTTGTGGGCGATGATAGCACGGGCACTCGCATATCAGATGGTGAAACAATAAAGATCACAGGGTCCGGTGGTATCACCACTGTGATGAGCGGAGATATACTTACAATAAATGGACCCGCGGCATTTACTTTCAGTGTGGCAGGAGATGACAGCACACAACGTGCAATAACCACAGGAAACACACTAAAATTTGTGGGTTCCAACGGTATAACCACTGCTACGGATGCCCAAGGTAATGTTACCATAAGTGGAACCACGCTTGTGACATTAAATATAGATGCCGCCGGTTCAGCTGTTGTGTATGACATAGCAGCTCTAAACCTAGATGGTGGAACTGCAGCATCAACATATGGAGCTGGAGAAACATCAGTGAACGGAGGCGGAGCATAATATGGCAAACAAGATACAAATAAGAAGAGACACGGCAGCGAACTGGACTTCAACCAATCCCACGCTGAGTCAGGGAGAGATCGGTTTTGAAACAGACACATATAAAATCAAAATTGGAAATGGCTCGTCAGCATGGGCCGATCTAGGTTATTTCACTGCTGCTGGTTTATCGGCAGCTGAGGGTATCACTTTCGTGGGCGATGATAGCACAGGAACAAGAATTTCAGATGGAGAGACCATTAAGATAGCGGGCGCAGGTTCAGTGACCACGGCAATGAGCGGAGACGTGCTCACAATCACAGGATCCGGTGGAGGGTCAAACATATTGACAGTGGTCGGAGATGATTCAACAGGAACATCATTTAATTCAGGGGAAACTTTAAAAGTTGCTGGTGGAACGGGAATCACCACGGCGATGTCGGGAGATGTACTTACCATCACAGGTGTGCCACAGGCCACTATGACATTTGTGGGAGATGACTCCACGGGCGTTACCCTAAACAATGCAGAGACATTAAAGATTGCAGGATCGGGCGGAATAACCACTGCAGTGTCTGGAGACACATTGACCATCGATGGTTCCGGAGTGGCCGGCGGTGGCGGATTTTCATTGAAAGTGGCAGCGGACGATTCCACTGCAAGAACTATCAACTCGGGGGAGACAATACAGTTCGTGGGATCCGGTGGTGTCACCACCACTAGTGATTCCGAAGGAAAGATCACCATCTCGGCAGCGGGAGTGACTGGGCTATACAGCAGGACCACTGCCAACGCGACCACTGCCAGCATAGCAAACGCAGCCACAGGCAACATCACAATAACAGGATACAAAGGTTATGCACTGTACAAGGTGCAAACATCTGCCGCAGCATGGGTAAGAATTTATGTGAGTACCGCTGCCAGATCGAGCGATTCGTCAAGGGCAGAAGGAGCAGACCCAACACCGGGTGCTGGTGTGGTAGCAGAGGTCATTACCACCGCGGCACAAACTATCTTGATCAGCCCTGCAGCGATAGGATACAGCAATGAAAGCACACCATCAACTGATATCTACTGCGCAGTCACCAACAAGAGTGGCTCTACCACAACAATCACAGTAACATTGACCCTCGTGGCACTGGAGGTGTAAGATGGCAGACAGGCCCTCAACATCGGCACCCTATATACAGCTAAAGGAATTCTATGTCGTGGTCTATAATTTTGACGACTTACAATCTATATACAGTGACTTGGAAACACAGGATCAAACTCCCCCAGGACTGGAACTGACCCGCGCCATTGAATGTGTCGAACGTAGGCCAATGAGCAGGGGGACCCTTTATCTGATGACCCAGTGGGAAGCCAATCAGCTTAAAACGGATCCACGAATAAAATCAGTAGAAATAAGTCCGAGAACGTTGGGCTCAACACCGGAACTATTCGTCGAAGAAGTATCAACCAACACCACAGAACAGACTAGCACGGCATGGGATAAGTCCTTCACCACCTCCAGCAACCATAAGAACTGGGCCCTATTGCGATGCTGGGAGGGCTCTAATAGAAACGGCTGGGGAGGCTCCGGATATTCAGGTGACGGGGAACAAGCTAGTGCCGCCGTGACAGGAACCATAAGACTGACACAGACCGGAAGAAATGTGGATGCAGTAATAGTGGACGAAAACGGATTGCCATGGACCCATCCAGAATATGCATTAAATGCGGATGGCACTGGTGGAACCAGAACCGTGCAATACAACTGGTTTCAACACGATCCTGAAGTCAGAGGAATTGCTGCCAGCGATTATACCTATTCATTAGGTTCCCACTCCACTCATGTGGCCGGCACGGTGGCCGGAAATACCCAAGGCTGGGCTAGAAATGCCAATATCTACAACATTTATTTCGGTGCTGGCGGGGGAGATACCGGATACGTGATGGACTACATAAGACAGTTCCATGCAAATAAACCAGTCAACGCAGCCACCGGCAGGAAGAATCCAACCATCTGTAACAACAGTTGGGGTTGGAGTATCTTCCCAGGGGCATGGAGTTTTAATGACATCACCGCGGTGACCTTTCGAGGTGTAAGAAATGTTCCGGCGGGTGGTATCACAACTTTCAATGGATTCAGCGGAGTATGCACAAGCTCAACAAGATTGGCCACATTGGTTAATTTTGAAAACAATGGAAACAGAATCACAACGACAGGCACAGCAGACCAGGGAGAAGGCAGTATCGTGTCAAACCCATCTTCATGGACCAGAGACTCTAATTATCATGCCAGCATAGCGGGGGTCACACAACCATCGGCCAGCTACAGCATAGTGATCAACACCGACACTGTGAATGCAGGTGTGAGAATACAGAGTGACGTGTCGGCGGGAGGCAGTTCCGGGACCACAACTCTCACGACCAGCATTACGGTGACTAGACAGAGCGACAGCACCGTTGTGAACACTTTCACGGTGGGACCTGCATCAGACAGCACGGCCAACACAACCAACATCATAGATGAGGAAATCACACTGGCATCAAAAGGCAATTACACTGTAACCTATGCAACCACAATCAGCAACGCTGGCGTCACATCACCTGTTTATGCCTTTGACATGGACATATTGATAGACAACGATCCGTCCATCACAGATGCAGCAACGGTGACCACGCTGGCAACCTCCTTATTGGGCTCAGCTAGCCTTACATCTAGCACGACCCCAACTGTGGGCAACAACGACGACGGATATTGGACATTGAATCTGCCTTTCAATGTGAAATTTTTTGGAATCAATTACAATCAGATTTTTGTGGGAACAAACCACTATGTGACTTTCGGTGGTGGATCCACTAACTTTAGCAATTTAGGAGAAGCCAATCCTGGATTTCCAAAGATCATGTGGTGTTCATTTGACAACTCGGTGCAGAGGATTTTCCATGGCACAGAAGGTACAGCACCAAACAGGACTTTTAGAATAAGAGTGGAGGGAAATGCCGGCGACACGGGTACTTTGGGCAGCCCCGGCATGGTGAACGAATGGGTATTCTATGAAGCAACTCCAGAACAGATAGACCTCCAATTGGGAGTAAACAACCGTAAAACAGTAAGTGGTAACACTTTCACCACAGCTCAGCTGAACGCCTGGGGATTTATATCTAACCAGCGTATACCTTATAGGGTCTCCGTATTGGATGAGGATCTAGAGGACATGATCGACGAAGGTGTGATCACTGTGGGTGCCGCTGGAAATGGCAGGTGGAGGCACGACGTGCCAGGTGGGCAGGATTGGAACAACACGTTCGAGATGGCTAACAGATACCCCGACAGCGTGGCCAATCCATATCCCTACATGAGAGGCACCAGCCCCACTGCCAATGACTCCGCGGGCGATGGCAGCTCCACCGGAACCTATGACATTCCCAACATCTGCGTGGGTGCCGTTGACGCAATAAGCGTGGACAAGAAAGTTGTTTTCAGCGATTGCGGAGAAGGAGTGGACATTTTCGCACCGGGCACATTCATAGTAAGCGCATATACGGCTGGGGTCACTGATCCGAGATCAGGCAGTTTTTTTGTGAACAAAGTGTCAGGCACCAGCATGGCTTCTCCCCAGGTCTGTGGAGTGCTCGCTTGTGCGCTGGAAACCTATCCAGAAATGAATCAAGAGCGTGCCAAAGCCTACATCACTGGCATTGCCAAAGCCGATCAGCTGACAGCCACATCCGGGGGTCCTACTGACATTAGAGATCTACAGGGAGCACCTAACTTATATTTGTTCTACAGGCCCGAAAGACCCTATGATGGCAATGTTTATCCTAAAATCAACTACAAACTGCGCCCCGCTAGCGGAGCCGTTTGGCCAAGACCTAGGATAAAAAGAACCTTAAATTAGTGTAAAACACAAAATCCCAACACACATATTGACAGATCTTTGTTTTCGTGTTATAAATACAGCTGACACAACAAGAACACAAACACACACACAGAAAGGAGTTTAAGTTATGTCAAACATCAAATCAAAAAGCGGCTACGAGATACGTGCCGATCTATTAGGACTTGCCAAACAAATGGCGGAGTTCAACTACAACATCAAGCTAGCAGAATACGAAGCCACCGTGAAGAAGGACGGCGAGCAAGTGGTTGCTGAGTTCAAGGCCCCAGTGATGACGGCAGAGGACATCATCGACACTGCAAAGAAGTTCAATGAGTTTGTGACCAATGGTTCAAATGTCGCGGAACAGACCAAAGTATTGATGGAAAACGTGAAGACTTTCAATGAGAAGGTGCAGGAGAGTTTCAAACCTGAGACCATCCAGAAGAATATGAAAGAATTTCAGGACAACGTCCAGAAGTTCTACACAGTTTTCACCAACGGTGTAGCTAAAAACTAAAACCCAAAAAAACGACGCTCCGAGCTCGGCAACGGGCTCGGTGTGCCAATAGGAATTTTAAATGTGGCCCTACAACGAACACGAAAATGATATGCTGAGCCAACCCAATAAAAAGATTCAGCGTGATAGAGAAAACGGCAGACCTTTGTATTTGGCCCTGCTAGGTGTGATTCTCATCGCGTTGCTGGTGCTGGCCGTGGCTACATCAGTGAAAAGCTTCATGGTAATAGGCAACTAATATCGGAAACATTTTTGAGGTAAGTACATTATGTTCACCATAATGGATTTTTTTCCATCACACACACAGAACAAGGCCTATGATGTCTATCCGGCCATAGGAAACAACAGCAATTTCAATCCCAACGCAGGCAATTTCCAGGAATATACATACGAGCTGGAGTGGATGGAATGCCATTGGAACCATGTGTACAAATGCATCGACATGGTGACTGCCTATTGGTACCCATGGATAGATCGGAACGCCCTGCACCAAATGTATCCGGACCTATACAATTAGATCTAAAATAGTCTGCAATTTGCCTTTTATAGATTTATTATTGAGGGTGTTCCTGAGACCAGCATGTAAGTTTTTTGGCCAGCACTCGAACGCACACCACGCATATGAGCTGTGTTCACCGTTGAGTTTTGGTAAAAATTCTTCGCTCACACAGATCACATAGGTGTTGAAAAAAAATTTTTGATCGTTGCTGGTGAACAGCTCCAATGGTATGACTTTTTTGAAGGCTCCTGTGTAGCCAATCTCCTCGTGTATCTCTCTTTTCAAGCCCTCGAAAGCGCTCTCAGTGTATTTGTTCCTGCCACCAACCAATGCCCACATGCCACGGGTTTTTTCATCATTGCGTTGCAGGAATAAAAATCTTTTGGTATTCACCGCGTAGAATAACGCTCCAGAACAAATTATATTTGTTTGCATTTATAAATTATAGCACAAGCGTCCACTTACCTGCAATATAGATCCCTTCGTAGCTCTTTACCCAGTTTGTGCCGTTGTATTTGTATTGAATTCCAGTATTGAGATTGGTGACATATTCTACTGTGGAATCAAAATCAGCCGCTGCCCATACCACGCTCCATGTGTTAGTTGAGCTGTTGTATTGTACTATATCATTGGCCTGGGCATCCAAATTTCCTGGCCAATATTGTGTGCTGTCCCCAATGTCCTGTGTAATAAGGAATCTTGTGCCATTGGCTGGAGTAGCACTCGCATCAAATGTTAATGGATTTATAATTTTATTAACAGAAGCTATTGTATTGGCGGGTATGGTATCAGAATCAATATTAAACAATAAAATGCTCTCATCCAGCGGAGACGCTGATATAGTGCCCACAACTTCATTGCCGTTATCTTGTGTCAACTTCACTTGGCTCAATCCATTAGTGATTTTTCCATATTGATTTAATAATATATTCCAATTAATTGGGGGACCAAATGTCTCGAAAGGATCTAGCGTTGTTGCTTCTCTCGCCCCTGTATAGAAACCATCCCCGCCCGAGCTTACATTTATGCCCGTGCTGCCCAATATTCTCAATTGGTTGCCGGTCAATAATAGAGCATAATTGTTTGGAGTCACATAAGATTTTGATATTAAAGTTCCGTCAATCAATCCTTTGGTGATGCCTCCATCGTCGTCATAGATGCTCATAATGATCTTTTGTATCACTCCCAATTTGGAAACTTTGACGGGAGGAGATAACCAAATAGGCATGCTGAAAGTCATAGATGCCACATCAATTTCCACTTCGGCTCCAACAGGAATAGATCTTGAACTGAAATTTATGTCTTTCAATTCGATATAACTCAAGCTGGTCCAGTCGATATAATTGTCGCTTTTTTGAATTTCGAAGTCCGGATTGAACAAGTACAGAATTTGTTCTAATATCTGCAATTTCATATCAGTGTTTGTGGTATAAATGTCTGCCTTCACTGTCAATCTAAATGGGCTGGGCATAACTTTTTCTATGGTGTATCCAGCACCTAAGGCATTATCATATTGTCCAGTGGCCTCATTGTAATTTCTTTCTTTGAGATGTTGTTTTTCTACGTGATAAGGATTTTGCATTCTATCTCTGTCATATTCAAGCGCTGAGATGTAACAAGCAATCTTGGGAGCAGATTGTAGCGCATTCTCGCTGTTGTTCCTAATAATGTTGGCCACCTGTCGCGTCATGTCACCATAGGTCACAGGAACCTGTCTCAACTGTACCTGGCCACTTGTGCCCTTGCCCAACTCAATGGAAAAATTACTCAGCACTCTAATGAACTGAGTCACGAATTTCCTTATCTGACCATCGTAAAAATGAAGCATTAATTATCCGCCTTGGGTTTCAGAGCATCTGTCAATGATTGTCTCTGCTCAACTGTCAAGCCATTGATCGTAGCAGTGCTGCTGTTGTTAATGAAACCAGTTTTAAATGTGTTTCTAGCATTGGTATTGGTAGTGGTCAATCTCACAGCATCTTCTACCTTGATCCATCGCACCCCATCGAAACGGAACAATCTATTAGGCAAAAAATCCAATCTCAAGAAATAATCACCCTTGTTGACATTGGATGTTGGGAAGCTGGTTCCCGCTCCAGCAACATAACCATTGGGTGGAATGCCATCGCCGTTGTAATAAAAACCATAATGGCTGCTGGCCGGAGTATCCAGCACAGCATTAATTGGCTGATTAGACGAGATTGATGCATTGGAATTTATACCGTCCAGCCTTACGTTGCCTCTCTCATCTATAGGAGTCACATAAAATTGCTTGTAATTGAACCCAGATTTTGGGGCATCCGCTTCGGCCTGATTTATGATCGCATCATTAATTTCTCTTTCTTTATTATAAGTGCTCATATAGCTGGCAAGTGATCCGGCGGTGGTAGCATCACCTATGATATCACGGAATTCTTGACTGTCCACCAGCGTTTTTAATTTTAGTCTCAATAGGTGTGGCCAATAAGTTGGAGAAAATCCTTCTGCTGATCTGTTCACGTCTTCGACAACATAGAATCTTTTCAGTGCAATGGGAATGCTGGCGTCTAGACTGTAATCATCTTTCAAATGCGGGAATTCTATAACATCTCCGCTCATGGGCTTCCTGCCCAATCTTTCAACCACATCATTCAGATGCACAGTTAAGAATAGGGTGTCGTTTTGCAGAAACATGCCGAATTGGCTGAGATTGAAATCTGTGTCCTGCACGTTATAGATACCTCTCACTACATATACGTCTTTGTCATATTTTCTATCTCTATTTTCTAAAAATAACAAATCTTGTATAGTTCTTTCATTCAAGTTACTGCCACTGTAATGAGGTTGTGTGGGGCTAGCATCACCGTCCTTGGTGCCTTCTTCTCCTTGATCATATATTCCAACGTATTTGTGTAGAAAAACATCAGTTCCTCCCACCTGGAACATCTCATTTATATTGCGATCAAAAAACTTATAATCGTTGCCTTTTTCTGGCTTGTATATTGATAAACGTGGCATACTAACCATATTTATGGAAAAGCATCTAGCCATAAATATCCATATGTCAGAGTTACAAACAGCACAGCAACAAGTTTTTGATTACGTAAAAACCATGCTGGGAGACGGTATGATTGAGGTGGAATTGGACCCAAAACACTATCAAATCGCACTGGAAAGAGCAGTGAACAGGTATAGGCAGAGATCCAACAATTCAGTAGAGGAGAGCTATGCCTTTTTGGATCTCATACAAAATCAAAACAAATATATCTTGCCAGACGAGATCATCAACGTCAGAGAGATTGGAAGGGCTACAGTGGGGTCACGAGGTGATGGACAGGGAGGCACATTATTCGAACCATTCAATCTAGCATACACCAACACCTATCTATTGAGAGCAGGTGCTGTGGGCGGATTGGCCACCTACTATGCTTTCGCATCTTACCAGGAGCTCGTTGGCAAAATGTTTGGCTCCTTCATTCAATTCCATTATGATAACGCAACTAAAACATTGACAATTACCCAACGCCCACGAGTGGACGGAGAGAGGGTAATTTTGCACACTGATAATTTCCGACCAGACATTGTGTTGCTTAACGACATCTACAGTAAACCCTGGATTAGAGATTACACATTGGCGGTGAGCAAGGTTATGCTCGGCGAGGCCAGAGGCAAGTTTGCCACCATCAACGGCCCACAGGGAGGGACCACCCTCAATGGAGAAACGTTGCGGCAGGATGGCATGGCCATGATGGAGAAACTGGACCAGGAGATTGCACTGTTTATCGATGGCGGAAAACCAACCAGTTTTATAATTGGTTAATCCTTTTTATTACCTTTTAATTCTTTAAAACTTCAGATTAAATAAATCGCTTATGGCTTATACAGGCATCAAAAATATAAAAGATTTGTCCTTCCAAGAATTAGAAGAGTTGGTCACCGCGTTGGAAAATATGAGTCGCGTGGCCGATCGATCCGAAATGCGAAAGCAAATATTAAAAACCGTGGAAAAAGTCAAACAAGAGATTGCAAAAAGAATAAAAAAACTATAATATAATCCTATGCTGATAGGATTGGTAGGCTTAATAGGATCTGGCAAGGACACTGTGGCAGAATGCTTGGTTAGTAATCACGGATTTCAACGAGATAGCTTCGCAAAATCATTAAAAGATGCTGTGAGCGTGATATTTGGTTGGGATCGAGCACTGCTGGAAGGAGCCACACAGGAGAGTCGCATGTGGAGGGAGAGAGTTGATCCTTATTGGAGCAACAAACTCAACCAGCCGGTGACCCCTCGATACATTTTACAGTATTGGGGCACAGAAGTGATGCGGGGACATTTCCATGACAGCATCTGGATCGATTCATTTATTGCTCGCTACAATGGTGGAAAAATAGTGCTCAGCGACACAAGATTTGTTAATGAGATAGAAACCATCAAGGCATTGAAAGGCAAAGTTGTTCTGATCAAAAGAGGCGCCATACCCACAAAAGAGGAAATGCAAGAAAAAACAGTGCATCAAAGTGAGTGGGATTGGATCGGACAAACATTTGATTATGAGATAGATAACTCCGGCAGTTTAGCGACGCTAAAAACGCAGGTGGATCATATGATCAATCATCTACTTCTAAATCACCAATAGACCATCCCAATTCTTGGGTACTTTTTAATCTTTGGCAGTTGGCGCAGATGGTTTTCAAATTATACACACTGGTGTTGTTCCGGTTGCCATCCACATGAAAGACGTCCATTTGCTGTTCATTGACTGCTTTGAAAGCGCATAATTCGCAGCGAGCCTTTTTACGGTATCCAGAAAGCAACCAACGAGAAGCACCAGTAACTTTAAGATTTTTTTGTTTACGTATGCAGGTATCACACTGGCTACGCCAATAGATTTTTTCTTGTTTGCGATAGCCGTAAGCCCTGGGATTACTCATACAAGTTTTACAAAGTGGTCTTTTCATAGCATTATTTACGTGCCCTATATAGGCACCAAAAATGACAAGATAACGCCGCAAAAACTATTCACAACGCTAAATAAGTCTAGATATACTTGCAAGGAGACTAAACAATGGCATTAACATCACCAGGCGTAGAAATACAAGTTTTAGACGAAAGTTTCTACGTTCCAGCAGACGCGTCGTCCACGCCTTTAATAATCATAGCAACTGCTCAAGACAAATTGAACGGAGCAGGCACAGCCACAGCAGCAGGCACAAAAAGTGCTAATGCAAACACCGTTTATTTGATCTCTTCTCAGAGAGAGCTGACTGAGACTTTTGGAGATCCAAAATTTTTCACAGATGCATCAAGCAATCCTCGGAATGGTTATGAGTTAAATGAGTATGGTCTACAAGCAGCGTACTCATTTCTAGGTATTGCCAACAGAGCTTTCGTACTACGAGCCAATGTTGATCTAGGTCAACTGGTGGACTCTACTAGTGCTCCTACATCAGCACCAACCAACGGCACCTATTGGTTAGATCTAAATAAAATAGTCCCTGGGATTTTCGAATGGTCGGCAACAGATCAATCATTCACCACAATCACTCCTATCTATATCACATCGACCGATAATTTAGTTGGTGGTGTATCTACAGGCATTCCATTAACATCGATTGGCACTGTTGGGCAATATGCTATCAACACCACTCATGTCACAAACAAGATTTATTTGAAAACAACGTCCAATACCTGGGTGCAAGTGGGCAGTGCAGCGTGGAAAACGGCCATTGGCGCTAATGCAAAATTTTTACAAGCTTCGCACATTAATAGACCGTTATGGAAAACTGCAGAAGAAGACAGACCCACTGGGTCAGTGTGGTTCAAATACACCACTCCAAATGCGGGCGCTGACGTAGTAATCAAAATATACAACTCAGCCACCAAAGCATTCTCGGAAGTGGATGCCCCTTTCTATTCCAACAATCATGCAGCCATCTATGGAATCGATCCTGTTGGTGGAGGCACTGGCATCACTGCAGGAACACTTTACACCCAATACAACGTCACCGAACAATCATTGCTAGGCGCGTTCGACACAACAGATAGCCTGGCAGATTTCCAGGTATTCAGATATGAAGGCGGAAAAACCGTTATCATATCTAAAACCGCAGCAGCCACTTTCACAGCAGGTCATTCAATCAAGATCGCTGAATCAATAGTGGGACAAGCAGCGTTGGAAGAACAATCAGAAACAGTGACACTTGGTGGCACAGCAAACACTGACTTCGTTGCGGCTATCAATGGTGCGGGATTCGTCAACATCGTGGCGGAAATTACTAGTGATAATTTTATTAAAATCACACACAACAAAGGTGGAGACTTCAGAATGTTTGACGTGGATTCGGGCACTGCACTTTCAGATGCCGGATTCGGCGCTGCGGCTGCTCACAGCTACGGAACCTACACAGCAAATTCAAGCACATTGGTAGACAATTTGTATGACGTCCCAGCTGGTGCTACGGAAGATTCCACAGCTCCTGCCACAGTGATGGCTTCTAACTGGAAGCGCTTGAGCTACACAGCTTCAGTGACTGCTCCCAGCAACGAACCAGCAGATGGAACTTTATGGTACAACTCAGGCACAGACGCTGACATCCTAGTACACAACGGCACAACATTCGTTGGATACAAAAATGGAACCACCGCTTCACAATCAGGTGGATCATTGGCAACTACCGACCCCAATGGCCCGCAATTGACAGCAACGAAACCTACCACACAGTCAGATGGTACTGCATTGGTGAACGGTGACTTATGGATTGACTCCAGTGATACAGAAAACTATCCAAAACTTTACAGATATGACACCACCTTAGCAGATGGTGCAGATTTTGTGTTGATAGACAAAAGTGATCAAACCACCGGAGCCGGCATACTATTTGCCGATGCAAGGTGGAACAAGGCGGCAGGAAGAACTGATTCAAACTCAGTGGGCGGAACCGGCGATGCTGGCAGCATCAAAGATCTTCTGTCTGATAACTTCTTAGATCCTGATGCTCCGGATCCAGCACTGTATCCAAAAGGTATGCTGCTATGGAACACCAGAAGGTCTGGTTTCAACGTGAAAGAATATAAAAACAATCACATAACCACTGTCAAATATCCAGGATCTGGATCAAGCGGCAAAGGTAACACAAGATTCAACAGCAACGAGAGCGTGGCCACATATTTCAAAGATAGATGGGTGACCAAAAACGCCAACAACGCGGATGGCTCAGGCACATTTGGCAGAAAAGCTGTGAGAAAAGTAATTGTACAACAATTGAAATCAGAGATCAATACCAACCAGGCCATCAGAGAAGACCAAAGAGGCTTCAACCTCATCGCTTGTCCTGGATATCCAGAATTGATTTCTGAAATGGTGAATCTAAATGCCGACAGAAACTACACTGGATTCATATTGGGGGACACTCCATTCAGACTGGCCAGCACGGCAACAGCAATCACTAACTGGTCGAACAACTCTGCCAACGCCGCAGACAACGGTGAAGATGGCTTGACTACTTCCAGTGAATATATGGGAGTGTTTTATCCATCGGGAAGAACCACAGACAATAAAGGAAAAATCATCGTGGTTCCACCAAGTCACATGATGCTGAGAGTGTTAGCGAACAATGACAATGTGGGATTCCCATGGTTTGCACCAGCTGGTACTAGAAGAGGCGTGGTTAACAATGCACAATCTGTAGGATACATTGATGCTACTACAGGGGAATTTCAAACAGTATCCTTGACTGAATCTGTGAGAGACAGCATGCATACTGTGAAAATAAATCCAATCACAGCATTCGCAGGAGCCGGCATCGTCAATTTTGGTAACCTGACAAAAGCTGCCGGAAGTTCATCTCTGGATAGAATCAACGTTGCAAGATTGACTGTTTTCCTAAGAACACAATTAGACAGAATAGCCCAGCCGTTTATTTTTGAACCCAACGATACCTTGACAAGAAATGAAATCAAATCAGCTATCGACTCATTCTTGTTAGAATTGGTGGGTAAGAGAGCTTTATATGACTTCTTAGTAGTATGTGACGAGGGTAACAATACTGCTGCTAGAATAGACAGAAACGAACTGTATGTGGACATAGCGATTGAACCTGTGAAATCGGTAGAGTTCATCTACATACCGTTGAGAATTAAAAACACAGGTGAAATAGCGAAACTTGGAGTATAATATATGGCAATTTCAACACTAAGCAAATTTACAGTACCTTTGGCAAACGATCAGAGTTCAGCATCACAAGGTTTGTTGATGCCAAAACTACAGTATCGTTTCAGAGTGGTTCTCGAGAATTTTGGGGTGTCCACTCCAAGATCAGAAATCACCAAACAAGTAATGGATGTGACACGACCAAACCTAACTTTTGATACTGTCACACTAGATGTTTACAACTCTAAAGTATATGCAGCTGGTAAACACACTTGGGAACCGATCGCATTGACATTGAGAGATGACGTCAACAATTCAGTTTCGAAATTAGTGGGAGAACAAATTCAGAAACAATTTGATTTCTTTGAGCAAGCCTCTGCAGCTTCTGGTATTGACTACAAATTCACAACTAGAATTGAAATGCTAGATGGCGGTAATGGTGCTTCCACAGCAGGTATACTAGAAACTTGGGAACTTTATGGTTCCTATGTCGAATCAGTGAATTACAACACATTGGCTTACAACACCAGCGATCCAGTGACCATCAGCCTCAACATAAGATACGACAACGCAGTACAAACTCCGCAAGGCACAGGAATCGGCACAAGGGTGACAAGAACCATAGGCACATTAAGCACAGGCGGCGGTATATAATAGAACATTTGCATTTATAGCAAAAGAAGCGCCTTTAACGGCGCTTTTTTTGTGACTATAAATATAGGTATGCCAAAGATCAATAATTTCTTAAAAGGTTTCTCAAACGGTCTTCCTGGATTGAAGGATTTTCAACACGCCAGTAGATTATATATAGACGACAATTTTAGATTACTACCCAAACAAAAATTCCTATTCCATGTGGTGTTCAATATCGATAATACCATACCTGTGAGGCCGTTCAGCACAAATGAACGTTTGGAACTCAACATGTTGGTCAAGTCATGTGAATTGCCCAAGTATGACATGAATCTTGAAGAAAGATTGCAATACAATAAAAAAGTCTATGTGGGCACAAGAATAAAATATAATCCTGTGAACATAGTTTTCCATGATGATCATGCTGATACCGTGAATGCCTTTTGGAAGGCCTATTACGAGTACAACATCGCAGATTCACAATCTATAAACAGGACACAAATTGTAGACATTGCCAAAGATGATATGTATCATGACACCAATAGAAAAACGGTCACACAGTTCGGAATGGACAATTCACAAAAAAGAGGTAAACCATTCCTTAAATCAGTGCAAATATTTGTGTTGCATAAAAAAACTTTCAGCGGATTCACTCTGGTCAATCCAATCATTGGATCTTTCAGCCATGACAATCTTGATCAAACAGATGGGCAAGGATTGTTGACCAACACCATGCAATTGTTTTACGAGACCGTCATATACACAGCAGGTAAGGTTGATCCGGTATCTGTGCCGGGGTTCGCAACTTTGCATTATGACAAAGAACCTTCCCCTCTCAGTGTGTTGGGACGAGGCACCACATCTATATTTGGGCAGGGAGGAATCGTGGATGGCATTGGATCTGTGATAGGCAACGTAAGAGAGGGCAATTATCTAGGAGCGGTGCTTGGAGCCATAAACACCTACAACAATGCCAAAAAGATCAAAGCCAAACAAGCAGTGAAAGAAGAATTGAAAGGCATAGTGAAAGAGGGAGTGATAGATATTGCCCGTCAAGCTGGCACAGTAACCAATCCTGTGGGCAGTTTTTCCATCGGCGCTCTGGCCGTGGCAGGTCTTGCCGCGGCCCCATCATTGGCACGATCAAAGAGTTTAGGTGATCAAAGCAATCCTAACAACCAAGTAATCCCAACTAGGGTATTAGACACTAGGCTTTACCTCTCGCCAACAGAATCTTTTAATCTCGTTCAAACCAATTTGGTGGCACAAGATAAAGTGGCAGCAGGGATTTATTACAAACAGGTCGGGTCAAGAAAAGGTCTTACTATCAGCCAAAGCGAGATAGAATATACAGCAGCATCCAATGACGTCAAAAAAATATATAGAAGCAGAACGTTGACCGACACAACAAAATTGGTCAATGATGGCTTTGTGAGGATCAGTAGAGCGGGCAACGAAGTGGCCATCGTCGCTGAAAGAGCAGGATTATAATGGCAGAATTCTACACCAACCTACCACAAAAAGAAAAAGATAGATTGCAAAAAACCATCGACGATCTTACTAAGGCACAGTATGTTGAGCCATTTGAATTCAGCACCAATGATTATGATATCGCTGTAGGTTTTTTTGTCAAAAGAGGATTTGACCGACAACCAGCGGAAGAGACTGCTTACGTAATCTTACAACAGGCCAAGATAGATTCTATTCCAGTGGCACAAATGCTAGATATCTTAACAAGGGCCGACTCAGCCCAATTGAATGAACTGCTCACAGTGGTTTTGAATGCCAATAGATACAAGAGCAGTCGATTGGGAGTAAGGAATAGCAGAACTAGCAGAGATATCGTATCCAGAAACATCAAAGCATAGATGAAATTCGCCAAAGGAAAATTCTTGATGAAGAATCCTGCCAAGTACGTGGGAACAAAAGCTCCAACGTATAGGAGTGGTTGGGAACACTCTTTCATGCGACTGTGTGATGAGCACCCAAATGTCTACCAGTGGGCAAGCGAATCCATAAAGATACCTTATCGCCATCCTTTGACTGGCAAATACACCATCTATGTGCCAGACTTCTTTCTAGTATATGTTGATAAAAACGGCAACAAGCACGCAGAGTTGGTAGAAGTCAAACCAATGAATCAAGCCACCATGGAACGGGCTGGTAAGAGCACTGGAAGACAGACACAAGTTGTGATTAATCGAGCCAAATGGGAGGCTGCCTCTGCGTATGCGAAGCAAAATAGGATAACCTTTCGGGTTCTGAGCGAGGAACAATTATTCCATCAAGGGAAACGCAAGTAAATATCTTAAATGACACGCAAGCTGGAAGATATACTCAATTTACCAAATGTAAAAGAAGCATTCGCAAAGGTGGATGCCAAGGAAAAATCACGCGAAGACAAGGAAAGACACACTATTCCTAAAAATGTTGATCCCCAGACAGCAAAGGCCTTGGAAAAAACCTATCAAGAATTCGATAAAATTGCGGCAGCATTACCGCAGGTCAAGGGTTTGGGCGAATTAAGCGATCTCGAGCTGGATAAGCTGGCCATGGAGGCCGAAGAGAGCTATAAAAATCTCATGGATCTGGGCATGAACGTGGACAGCAGATATTCAGGACGTATTTTTGAAGTGGCAAGTTCAATGTTGCGCAATGCTATAGATGCAAAATCACAAAAAATCGATAAAAAATTACACATGGTGGAATTACAGCTGAAAAAACTCAAAATTGACAAAAGCGGCTCGGACGACATCAGCGAACCGATTGAAAGTGAGGGCATGATAATAAGCGACCGCAATGAGTTGATGAAGAAACTGCTGAAGAAAGACTAAATACAGCATTATGACAAACTTTAAACAATATCTAGCAGAATCGACGAAGGAATATCACTACAAAATTAAAATAGCTGGTGATATAAGCGAAGATTTTGGCTCTAAATTGGAAACAGCACTGCGAAAATATGAAGTAAAGTCTCTGTCAAAAGGTAAAAAAACCCCAATACAGGAAGTGCCATTGGATTTTTCCCATATCAAAAATCAAGCAGTAACAATTTTTGAATTGACCACCCTGTACCCGGCATCAGTATTTGAAATGAGAGCATTGATAGCTGACAGCATGCGTTTACATGACAACCAAATCGTAATTAGAAAACCGGGAGAGCCAACAGAGGAATACCAGGAAGAAATAAAGGCCAGGGCGGAAAAAAAATCTGAATATAAGTCTATGTTACATGATATAGAATACAAAGATGCTCCAAAAGTCAAAGCGGATGAGGTGTATGGGGATCGGGCCAATCAAAGTTTATTAAAAGAATTACTCAAAGCCAGAAAACAAACGGAATTTGCTGAAAAACCTAAAGTGGAACAGGAAGTGATGAAAAATGAAGTGGATAAAAAAAATTCTGGATCTCCGATCAAAGCAGCTCATAAAGGGCCAGTAAAAGGCAACCCAGATCCAGCAGGAAAATAATTTTATGGACATGATCGATATCTTATCTAGACTTAGACAGATTCAGGAAAGCAATCCATCAATTGATGTCAAGGACGCCATAAGCAATGTGGAGAAAGCAAACGGACCAGTAGCAGAGAAAACACAGAGCCCGTATGCGATCGGAATGGCGCAGGCCATGAAATCCACAGGAGACACTCCACCACTAAAAAAATCCACCATTGAGAAAGCGCATGACATCGCGAAGTCGATAGAGAAAAATGAAGGCGAGATCGACGAGACCATGACGCGACAGCACTTTCAGCTGTTCGCCGACACAATTAAACAGATCGAGGACCCAATCAAGCGCAAAGAGACAGCAGAGATGATAGCGGGCGTGATGGCCAAGAGCAATCCGAGGTTCGACATGCAAAGATTCATGTCAGCGGCAGGAGTGGCGATGGCCGAGGCGGACGCTGCTAATGTTGACCTAAAGAAAAAATTGAGCGACTTGAAAGACAAATACAATGCACAAATGGCCAACGCCTATGCAGGTGATCCTTCAGAAACGGAAGAAGAGATCGAAAAGATAGAAAAGCAGTTGGGCATAACACATGAGGAGAAGAAAATGAAGAAAGATAAGATGAACGAGTCAATCATGATAGCCACTGATTCACCAGAAGAAGCCAGCATGATGATGCAGTTGCTGAAATTGGCAGGAGTAAGACCAGTTGGACAAGACATGATCAATCAGCCTGAAGCTCCGAAAGAAGTGCCAACAGATGCGCAGGCCGACGAGGCGTTCGCAAACACGCCAAAAGAAAAATACAGCGATGTGAAAGCAGTGGTGCCAAGCGGCACTGATCTGCACAGAGCAAAAGGCGCCTACATCAAGGCGGCCGGTGGAGACAATCCCATGTCCATCAAGATGGGAGAATCTGAGATCTCAGAAGAGGAACTGTCAAACAGCCTTAGAGCGCAGTACGAGAGTTTCAAGAAGACCTATCAGGAAGCGGCCAACTCGAAACCAGATTTCTTGGACGTGGACAAGGATGGCAACAAGTCCGAGCCCATGACAAAAGCGCTGAAGGACAAAGAGCAGGCGAAGAAGTAGCCCGGGGCCAATAACACCAGGTTTAATTCCATTATAGACCCCACTAAATATTTTTATGGAATTCTTTGGACGATATTCTGACGGGCTGAGATACACCTCCATCAAGGTGGTTTATAAGATGCCGGACTATCAAAACATACTGCAGGAGTTCTGGTGGCAGACCCTGGACGTGCCGCCCAGATACCCTAGGATGAAGCAGTTCGTGGACTACTGGAACGACTACATCGAAGCAGTGATACACAGCCTGGAAGTGGGTCATATGGACCGCTTTGGTGCCACTTCATATACCAACGCCACAGATTGGTTCAAACTTAAATAATAGCCATGGCATACATATCGTTAGATAGTGACCAAATAAAAAAGGCACACAAAAAACACAAGTACACAGCTGATCAAGTGATAAGACTGGAAAAGTGCATGGATCTCAGAAGTGGACCGCTTTTCTTCATGCGGGAATTCATGCGAATACAGCACCCCACAAGAGGAGAATTGAAATTTGATCCCTATCCGTTCCAGGAGAGATTGGTAGAAGCTTATAACAACCACAGGTTCAGCATAGCCATGCTGCCAAGACAGACCGGAAAGACCACCTGCGCTTCGGGCTATCTGTTATGGTATGCTATGTTCAAACCTGATTCACAAATACTAATAGCCGCTCACAAGTATCAAGGTGCATCGGACATCATGAGCAGGGTACGCTATGCCTACGAGCTATTGCCATCATGGATAAAGGCGGGAGTAACACAATACAATAGAAACTCCATAGAGTTTGACAACGGCTCCAAGATAATGGCCACCACCACAACAGAAAACACCGGCAGAGGTATGTCCTTGTCTCTTATCTATTGCGACGAGTTCGCTTTCGTGCAACCGCCAGAAAAGGCCAAGGAGTTTTGGACATCATTATCTCCTACATTGTCCACAGGTGGTAAGTGCCTTATAACTTCAACCCCAAACTCCGATGAAGATCAATTTGCATTGATCTGGAAAGAGGCCTGCAAGAGATTTGATGACTACGGCGTTGACAAGGTCGTGGGCACCAATGGTTTTTACGCAATGAAGGCCCACTGGAGCGAGCATCCTGACAGAGACGAGAAATGGGCTGAGACGGAAAGAAGCAGAATCGGAGAGGAGAGATTCAGAAGAGAACACGAGTGCGAGTTCTTGATCTTTGACGAAACATTAATCTCCAGTATTAGATTAGCAGAGCTGGAAGGACGAGATCCCCTGATCAATATGGGTCAGGTGCGTTGGTGGAAGACGCCAACGCCGGGCAACACCTACATGGTGGCGTTGGATCCCAGCCTGGGCACCGGTGGAGATTTCGCTGCGATTCAGGTATTCGAGCTGCCCACGTTCGAGCAGGTGGCGGAATGGCATCATAACACCACGCCGGCCAATCAACAGGTAAGAATATTACAGGCAATCACCAAGCACATCTATGACACCATCATTGAAAAAAGCCCCACCACGACACCCAGCATTTTCTACAGCATGGAAAATAACACGTTGGGAGAAGCAGCACTCTTAAGAGTGATGGACATTGGTGAGGAGAACATACATGGACAGTTCATCAGCGAACCTATCAGAAAAGGGCATCGAAGAAAGTTCAGAAGAGGTTTTAACACTACCGCTAAACACAAGATAGCGGCCTGCGCCAAGTTCAAGGAATTGGTAGAATTAAATAAGATGAAACTCAACAGCAAGCCACTGATATCCGAATTAAAAGACTTCGTGGCCACGGGCGTGTCCTACAAAGGCAAGCCAGGCCAGCATGATGACTTGGTAAGTGCATGCTTGCTGATGACCCGCATGATGCAGGTATTGGCCACATTCGACCCTAAAATATTTGAAAGATGGACCGACAGAACCACAGAATGGACTGCGCCGATGCCCATATTTGCCAACCTAGGTTCATAATAAATACAGTATGATCAAGCCCAAAACATCACAGGACTTATTCAACAAAATCCGCAGCAAGTTCTCTAATATAAAACTAGGGGACAGCGAGGGCAACGTCACAGCTGATCCTAAATCAGCTGTATTTTTCGACTTTGAATTCAGTGAAAATTCTGATAATTTTGGTAGAGTGAGCATCAGTTTGGCCGATGGTGAAAATATGAAAGTTTTTTACAATCGAGGATTGGTTGAAAAGATAGACGACGAAGCCAAAGCGAATTGGTACAGTTTTTTAAAAGAACTCAAAGATTTCGCAGTTCAACACCAGGTGACTTTTGACGTGCGAGATATCACAAAAAGCGGCCTTACACAACAAGATTTTAAGAATCTCGCAGATGTGAATCAAACGGTAAATATAAGTGATAATATGTCAGAAGAACTAAGCAGATTAACAGAACTAGCTGGAATTCCGGTTGCAGAAGGTCTCACAGGAACCAAAAAGTCTTCATACGAAAATACAGATAAAACTAGATTGATCATAAGACACTCACAAGCAGTTGACGAAAATGTTCCAGGCTCAAGAAGCAGACAGATTAACAGCCTATATGTAGAAAATGAGCAGGGAGAAAGATTCAAGTATCCAATGAAACATCTGGCAGGTGCAAGGGCAATGGCCAGACATGTAGCTAATGGAGGTGTACCTCACGATGATTTTGGCAAACATATAATAAAGATGAGCGAACAGATAGCACAACTTAATAGCTTTGCCCGATATGCCTCTCACAAAGATCAGTTGAATAATTCAGTGGGTGACATCATAGAAAACTGTAAACTTAAATTAGAAAACATGAGAAGTTATGTAAAAAATTTAAGCAAACAAAGTCACTACATGAAAGCCAAAGAAAGTTTCCAACCCACCACAATAGCTGAGTTAGATGATGCTACCAGAAACAGTCTAAGAGAAAAATTTACGTTGAGGCATCTTGATAATAAAATAGAATCAGCTCTACCATTGATCCATTCAATCATGAAAGAGTATGATGACCGAGATGCTGAGATGTCCACTCCAGTGGATCAATCTGCGATGGTGCAGTCATTCCTTGCCAATCCAGAAAAAAAATTAGTGCTAAGGGCGGATCCCGCAGCCGATAAGATGCTGTCATTGACTAAATTTACAAATAAGAACAGCATGTTGAGCTCCATACTGTCTGACATAGCTTCGAGAATGTTGACCAGGAACGATGAAGAAGACAGGATAGCCAACTTCGCCAGCCAGGTGGCCGACGACATGGGCAACGAGGGCTCGCTGTTCTTCAAGCCCGATGCCAACTACACGAAAAATAAAAAAATCGCCATACAACTGGCCAAGAGATATATCGATGACTACAAGAAGATGCAGCAAGATCCAATCTACAGGGACGAAGTGAGACAGGACCCCAGCAAGTTCATGCCAAAAAAAGACAGGCAGGGCAAGGCCAAGGAAGATTTGGCACAGCCTTTCGAGAACTGGACCAACAGAATAGAGGCAAAGGTCAATGAGGGCATCAGCTCACTGCCGGACGAGGACCATGCAGGCAAGGACTTCATAAAAGTGAAGGATCTAATGAGCAAACATTTCCCAGTGGGCACCGAAGCCGTAAATGCAGTATCAACACTGCAGGGTTTGGGTTTTGATGATGATGATCTATTTGATCAGCTGGGTGACCTAGCAGACAAGGAAGGTCCAGACGCCTGCGCCAGGGAGACAGTGAGAGATTATGTGTTGAAAATGCTGGCAATGCCGGCGGCAAAAAATTACTACAGCCCGGCGGAGCACAGCGCGCTGACCAATGCGGTCACGGCCAACGAGAAAGATTTCATGAAGGCAAAAGAACCGGCCATGGCGGAAGTATCCGACACAGTGAAAGAGAGAGATGAGCCAGCAGACGTGGGCATGAGCCCGCAGTTTCGAGACTACGCGGAAGAACCTGACGAAATAGAAGATGTGCAGCAGATATTGAATAAACATCAAAATGCTTATAAGCAATTTAAATCAGGAGACGATCTATACAAGCACAAAGAATTGTATTCAGATTTGTTGGATTATTATGTAAATTCTGGAGACATGCCCTATGGCACTTCAAACGCCAAAGATGGAGATCCTATAAATTGGATAACAACCAGATTGGCCGATTTGGGATTGATAGAATCGGTGAAGAATGAATACAAGGGCCAGATTGATGCTGAATATAAATTTCGTGATTGGTTGAAAAAGACACACAACAAAGAAGTAACTGACTTAAAACCACAAGAATACGCAACTATTTCAAAACAGTATAGTGACGAAAAAGCCAAGCAAGGTGCCAAGACCGAGGGCAATGAGTTCGCCCTGGCAGTGCAGAAGGCCAAGGCAGCAGGCATGAAACCCGGCGACAAGTTCAAGGTTGGCGACAAGGAATACTCATTGAAGGACGCCATAGAATTGGCCGGCATGCAATTGGAAGATTTTGATTTTGCCGCAGAAAACGTTGCCAGCGCCAACGAGTCGGTAAAAGAAGACGAATTGGCAATCATTAAAAAGTTATCCGGTATATAATACCAAATTTCACCATAGACAACAGATAAATAACTGTGTATATTATTCTTTATGTCTAATGTACATTTAGGCAAACAAAACAAACATAGGCACACAAGGAGGCTTACATTATGGCTACACTAGCTGAAATAAGAGCGAGGTTAAAATCTCAAGAAGTGAATCGCTCCACTTCATCAACCGGCGGCGACAACGCCATCTACCCACACTGGAACATACAGGAAAATCAAGAAGCAGTAGTTCGTTTCTTGCCTGACAAGGATACCGGTAACACTTTCTTCTGGACAGAAAGAGCAATGATCAAATTGCCTTTCGCTGGGATCAAGGGACAGTCGGATTCGAGACCAGTGCAGGTACAGGTACCATGCATGGAGATGTATGGAGAAACTTGCCCGGTCCTTACGGAAGTTCGACCCTGGTTCAAGGACAAGTCAATGGAAGACATGGGCAGAAAATATTGGAAAAAGAAAAGTTACATATTCCAAGGTTTTGTTCTACAAAATCCCTTAACCGATGATAAGGCCTCTGAGAATCCTATCAGAAGATTCATCATTGGTCCACAAATTTTCAACATAATCAGATCTGCATTGCTAGATCCAGAGATGGAAGAATTGCCAACTGATTACGTGAGAGGTGTGGATTTTAGGATAACCAAGACATCCAAAGGCGGATACGCTGACTATTCCACTTCAAAATGGAGCAGAAGAGAAAGAGCCCTGGATGAGGCGGAACGAGCAGCGATTGATAAGTTTGGATTGTTCAATCTCTCAGACTTCAGACCCAAGAAGCCTACCGATGCGGAGATAAAAATAATCAAAGAATTATTTGAGAGATCTGTGGAAGGCGAGGCATATGATCTGGAAAAATATGGTCAGTATTTCAGGCCAGCCGGAGTATCAGCTACGGCAAATGGTTCTGCAAACGGATCAGCATCAGTAACAGCCACGGTCGATGAAGAAGTGTTGGCAACCAAAGCGGAACCGGTAAAAGCGGCTCCTGTTGCGGCAGCACCTCAACCATCCACTGACAGCGCCAAGAGAGCTGAAGATATCTTGAAACTGATCAGATCAAGACAAAGCAAATAACACTAATTTCCCTTTTGGCTCCAGCATTGACACTGGAGCCAATTAGTGTTAAAATAAGAACATAGGAATAAAAATGACAAAAGTATTCGACGTTACAAAATTCAGAAAAAGCATTACCAAATCAATACAAGGGTTGGGGTTAGGATTCAATGATCCCACAGATTGGATTTCCACAGGCAACTACGCATTGAACTATTTGATGTCAGGAGATTTTAAAAAAGGAATACCTCTAGGCAAAGTCACTGTGTTTGCGGGCGAACCTGGGTCAGGCAAATCATACATAGCGTCTGGCAACATAGTCAAAAATGCACAGGCACAAGGTATATACGTCATTCTGATTGATACAGAGAACGCATTGGACGAATCTTGGTTGCAGGCACTGGACGTGGACACAGATGAAAAGAAATTATTGAAGTTGAGTCTTTCCATGGTGGATGATGTGGCAAAAACAATATCTGAGTTCATGAAAGGTTATAAAGAAGAGAACCTGGATAACAAACAGACCGCACCCAAGATACTATTTGTGATAGATTCTTTGGGAATGTTATTGACCCCCACAGATGTAAATCAATTTGAGGCAGGAGAGATGAAAGGTGACTTGGGCAGAAAGCCCAAGGCCCTTACAGCACTGGTCAGAAACTGTGTGAACATGTTTGGCTCTTACAATGTGGGATTGGTCGCAACCAATCACACGTACGCTTCTCAAGATATGTTTGATCCCGATGACAAGATATCTGGAGGGCAGGGATTTATCTATGCTTCTTCAATCGTGATAGCAATGAAAAAATTAAAATTAAAAGAAGACGAAGCCGGTAATAAAATCTCAGAAGTGAGGGGTATAAGAGCAGCATGCAAGGTCATGAAAACCAGATACGCCAAGCCTTTCGAGAGCGTACAGGTTAAGATTCCATATGACACGGGCATGGATCCATATTCTGGATTGGTTGATCTTTATGAGAAACAAGGAGTGTTGGTGCAGTCAGGCAACAGATTGAAATACGTGGATAGCAAAGGCAAAGAACATCTAGAATATAGGAAAGACTGGGACGGAGATAAATTAACAATGATAATGAACGATTATCAAAACGTTAAAAAAACAGAAATAAAACAAGCAGATGAAGCACAGAGCAAGAAGGAAAAAAAGAGCATTTAAAATCCTCTGGCAGAAAAAAGATTGATGCAAGAACTCACGCATGAAGACATAGAACAGATATGGGGTTCCATCAGCCATTACGTTCCCGACAGGCAGAAAGTGGACTGCGCTGTTGACTTTATAAAGACGTTGGTTGATGTGGGCATATCCACTAAGACGATAAAGGCAGCGGGAGAATACGACGACAAGTTAGAAGAAGCGATAGAAACTGTTTTCGAAGAAGAAGATGAGGAAGACTACGAGGAATAATGAGTTGGTATACAAAAGTCAGCCAAGATATTAGTTTAATACCAGACTGCATCAAGTTCTTTGAGCAAGAATTGGAAACAGCACGTAAAGAGATATATATTTTTGGCAGTCTGGAAAAATCTGCAGCATCATTGCCAGGAGTAGTGGAGCAAAGATTCAATCAATTGCAAGAAATCGAAGCCATATTAGAGTATCTACACATTGAAAATAGAAGATTGAGGTCAAAGACATTTAAAAAGTTCCTAGAAAACTACAACAGGGCACTGACTTCTCGAGATGCCGACAAGTACGTGGATGGTGAATCAGATGTCGTGGATATGGAAAAAATAATCAATGAGTTCGCTCTGCTGAGAAACAAGTGGTTGGGTATAACGAAGGGACTGGACCAAAAACAATGGCAATTGACCAACATAGTCAAACTACGAGTGGCGGGTATGGAAGATGCCACTATCAGATAACATAAAAATTTTACCATTTGACAGGCAGGGCCTATTAGAGTTTTTGCCAAAAGATTCTATCGGAGCCGAACTTGGAGTTGAGCACGGGCGTTTTTCAGAACTTATATTATCGGCAGTGAGACCAAAAAAACTTTACCTTATTGACAGCTGGATTGATGTCATGACAGGAAAATTTCGTAATCAAGAAGAAACACTAAGGCAGGAAAAAAATTATAATGATGTAAGAAAAAAATTCCAAAAATATTTAGAGGTGGAAATTATCAGAGAATCTAGCGTAGATGCCAGCAAATTATTTGAGAATAACAGTCTCGACTGGATTTACATAGATGCGGATCACAGTTATGAAGGAGTATCAAAGGATTTGATCGAATGGGGAGAAAAAATTAAACTAGGTGGATTTATATGCGGACATGATTGGACGACTAAACCGAAAAAAAAACATGGAGTGATATTTGGAGTCAATCGCGCAGTAGAAGAATATGTTTGTAAAAATAAATTTGAATTCATAGGCATCACAAATGAAGATAATTTCAAATCATTTATGTTGAAAAAAATACATGCTTAATAAAATAATATTGACAGATGTGGACGGCGTGCTATTAGAATGGGAGGATCATTTTAAAAAATGGATGCATTCTAAAGGATATAAAGAATTAAAAAATACAAATACAGAATACGACATGAGCGTTAGATATGGCATACACAAAGACAACGGCAGCGAATTGATCAGAGAATTTAACAAGAGTGCATGGATGGCCACGCAATCTCCCATGCCGGACTCTCAAACTTGGGTGAAATTGCTGCATGCGGAGGGTTGGACATTTATTCCCATCACATCACAAACATCTGATGTACCGGCTCAAAGATTAAGGAAAAAAAGATTGGAAGAATTATTTGGTGATACCGTGTTTGCAAACTATTTCATATTGGAGACAGGAGATCATAAGGATTCCGCATTGGCAGAGTTCCACAATACTGGATTATGGTGGATAGAAGACAAATGGAGCAATGCTATCAAGGGATTGGAATATGGATTGAAACCTTTATTGTATAATCACATTTACAACCAAGGATTAACACATGAACATATCGTAAGAGTAAATAATTGGCAACAAATATATAAGATTATTACCAAAAGGATATAGATGAAAATATTCGTAGGATATGATACTCGAGAAGACATATCATATCAGGTGTGTGAGCACTCGATCAAACGGAGAAATAAGGACGTTAATGTGGTTCCATTAAAAATGAAACTGCTCAGGGAGTCTGGAATCTACACCAGAGATATCGACAAATTGGCCAGCACAGAATTCACTTTCACAAGATTTTTTATTCCATATCTGCAGAATTATCAAGGATGGGCAGTATTCTGTGACTGTGATTTTGTCTGGCGAATAGATGCCATGGAGCTAGAACAATTTTACGATGACAGTAAAGCGGTAGTGTGTGTACAACATGATTACAATCCAGAAGAAGGTGTGAAAATGGATGGGCAATTACAACTTGCTTATCCCCGAAAGAACTGGAGTTCAATGGTGTTATGGAATTGTGCCCATCCAAAAAATCAAATATTAACTCCAGAATTATTAAACAAAGAGACAGGAAAATTTTTGCACAGATTCAGTTGGTTAGAAGATTCTGAAATTGGCTCTATGCCTTGCGAATACAATTGGCTTGTGGGCTGGTACAAGGAACCCAGAGACGGGCATCCAAAGATCCTACATTACACCGAAGGTGGTCCGTGGTTTGAAAATTATAGGAACTGCGAATATGGTGATGTCTGGAAGAAAGAACTTATAAATCTTTTTTCGTCGTGAGCTGGTCCATAGCCAATATCAATTGTCATAGAAAACCCATATGCCATGTTTACTCCGGTGCTCTAGTATCAAGAAACATCTACGACAAGTTGTATGAGCAATGGAATAACATAGGGCATGAACATTGGAGAAAATTCACCGATGAGATGAAAGTCGAAGTATACTTTCACGATGATTTCACCAGCATGTTGACTCCAAAAAAGATCAACGGATATATCGGCTATTGGTTTTTCCAACAACGCACAGATAGGAGCAAGGGGGGAGAAATAGAGCTTGCAAATGGAACTGATAAAAAAATATTAAACTACTGCAGCAACACAATTTTAATAATAGAAACTGACAAAACTTTCAACGTGCTTGCTAGAAAGCACCAGTTGCCGCAAAGGCCCTTTTGCGAAATTTATTTTGACGATATCACCAACAAAAAGATAAAAAAGTTTTTCTATTAATCTTTGAATATTTTATTGGACTCTACTAATATTTTATTACCTGGCAGGTATTTTTTTTGCCCATAACCGTGCCCAAACCAACACTTTGGACCACCATTTTTTTTATTAAACCTATAATCCATTTTTTCAACAACAACTTGACTTTTTAAGGTTGCGTACACTAAAATCTTGTTATCGTCGTCTGGATATTCTTTAAATTTTAAGAAAGGCGCAATGGTTTTGGCAGAATACTCATTTAACATGAACACCCCTGCATTAAATCTTTCATTCCTAAGTACTTTTGGCTCAAAAACTTTTAGTATGCTATTTTTTTCGCTTTCCTCATGCCAATCGATTGATCTCTTTAAAGCTCTTTTATCTACACAAGGCTTGAAAGTATTATTTCTAGGATACATTTCAAAAATATTGGGTGCAGTTGGCCAACAAATCACATCGGTGTCTAAATATAAAATTTGATCGTATTCTTCCCACCAATCATTATTTAAAAATAAATCAAATCGTTCGAATGTTGGATGTACGTGATTTATTCTTGGCGTTGAAATTAAAATATAATCAACTTTACATTTGTCTGCATAAATTTTGGCAGACTTTTTTGAATATTGTAAAAGTTCTTGATTTACTTTTATATTTACAAAATCAGGATTGGAGAACGTCTTAGTCTCCATAAAGAATTGTACCACACAATTTTTCATTATAAAATATTTAAGTTTTTTAATATGCTGACTGCCATACCATTTTCAAATTCCTCGGGCGTAAACTGTTGATAAGCCAAGGAATACAGCCATTTAGATGGATCAGTGTAAAAAGGATCTTCTATTTCCGACAGTCCCGGCGATGACATGATCCAAGCAAAACTCTTTGTATCACTGAATATCGGAACCCCTTCCAACGCTGCCTCAACTGCGCTGATACTGCAACTGGTCACGCAAGCCCAAGCATTGCGCAGATCATGCTCCAAAGATACTGCAGCCACACTAGGACCAGACGTTCCGGCCTTCCGGGGTTTTTCTCTTATCTTAATGGGTCGATCGGTATATTTTTTTATCTCATTGACAGTGTTGTTGGTCCAATTGGTTTTTTTAAGATATTTGTGTATACCTAGACTGCTGGGGCAGATAAGAATATATTCTCCTTGATTTTTATTTCTTGTTTTTATTGGTAAGTTAAATTTATCAAACCTATCCGAAGGACAATCTCTTATAAATTTAGCATGTATCTGATTCTTACAAATTCTCCAGTAGTGATTATCATTCTTTAAGTTTGAATTGTTAAATCTCCCAAAATAAGGTGTGTCTGTGTACCAATACTCAGATCGCTGTTGCTCTAATTGATGCACAAGATTAATATTGTTATTAATAAATCCCCAAAACATAGCAGGAGATTTAGCATCTGTGTCCAGATTATTTTTTATTTCTGTTTTCTCGGGCCAGGTTCTTTGTATTCCTTTAAACACTTCCCAGCATTTACTCTTGGGACTATCAGATGGTGCGTAAATTGTTAGCATCTATAAATTCTTGTAAAAGTTTTGCCCATTGTCGGTGTCCCTCTGTGCTGGGGTGGGGATCTTGTGGACTTACAAACAAATTTTTTTCAACCACATATTCAAAGTGTGATATCTGCGGAGAGAAAAATCTTCGCATATTGATGGAATCTCGTATGATTTTGAAATCAGATACATCGGTGTCAAAGCTATTTGGCATTGCATTGTACATCACATAGGGTATATTTTTTCTTTCAAAATAATTTTGGATGTCGAACACATTGTCTAAAAAGTTCATGATTGCATTGTTATCTATATCCCAGCCAGTATTCTTTATCAGGAAGCTGACATTATCCAGCGTTTTCCAGGTGCGCCACGTCAGCTCCGATCCTTTGACTCTTCCTGCCTTCCAACCATCATTGGTTACGTAGTCATTCCTATGCATACTGCTCCATCCTATAATGGCAAATACATCCTTGGTGCCATTCTGCTCAAACCAAACCTTGGTGGTAAAACTGATACGATCATTGCCCCGCCCACCCATGGCCAGATTCGTTAATTGCAAATTGTAATGTTGGGCTAATTCTTCTGCAACAAACGTATCAACATTGTCTTTGGGCCTCCTGCATAAGAAACTACAACCATTGGAAAACAATTTGGACATTCATGTATAATATAGTATAATTATAGAAAAAACAATGATTGTAAAAAATATATCAGCTATACAATACTTCATAGAACGGTTTGATATACTAGATGCACCATATCAATACACCGTTGATTATCATATTGATGCTCCTCGAAAAACTTTTATCACCAATCCCACGTTTATGGCTGAGTTCCATGACTGTACAACACACAGTTTACCCTTGTTGATAACAAATGAAAATCATCTCATTACCTCACACATATGGCCCCTATTGCATAATACAAAATACAAACCAAAGAAGACACATGGGCTATGGAGTGCATGGGGAGAGAACATAGATATATCTCTATCTGCTCCCGCCAAAAAATTTGAGGAAGAGTACAAATACGTGTGGTTGCCCATCGATGAGCTCAGCGCCAACAACGCCTGGCACATCTGGATCGACGTGATATCAAAGTTTAGATTGATGGAAAAAAAATTCAGCCACAAATATACGGATTTTATCTATGTGTTGAGCAACTCCAGTGAATATTTCGATCGTGTGGCCGGAGAATTATTTCCTGAACTTAGATATTACGTGATGCCCAAAAACACAACATGGAAATTTGCGCATCTTTTGGTGCCATCCATGAGCAATCATGAGGATGGCGTGACTGTGCCAGAAATGCCAAAGTGGCTCCGCCATAAATTTGGCCAGAAAATAGAGCCTACAAGAAAAATTTTTATCAGCAGGGAGGATGCCCCCGCGAGGAAATTGATTAATGCCGAGGAAGTGTTCATGGCTCTGCAAGGTTGGGAAACCGTTACTCTATCTGGAATGATAACCCAAAAACAGATAGAACTTTTTTCAGGAGCTAGTCATGTAATATCTACACACGGAGCTGGATTAGCCAATCTATTATGGTGCCAGGCAGGAACAAAAATCATAGAAATAAGTCAAAAGGAATTATTAGATAAAAAAGTCTATCCTGTTTTAAGCCATCATTTGGGATTATCCCACCATGTATTATTGGGTGAAAAAGTGACAATAGCAGGAGATAAACCCAAAGGAGTAAAAAGAAAAAAAGATTTCAATGACATCACCGTAAACACGTCCGCTCTATTTGAATTGATTAATCAGGTGCAAAAATAGAATAATTAATAACAAATGATATATCTGAGCAAGACTGATAGACCCACTACAGAGAAATACATAAGTTGGGCCCAACAGGGTTTACCAGGATCAAAAATTTTACCATATGATCAAGTACTTCGGCAGAGAGATGCCGACAAGGTCATATTGATGGGTATATTAAGGGGTACCAACATGGTATATCATTGGGCTATCAAAAACAAGATAGATTTCTATTTCATTGACCGACCTTATTGGGGGATGAGCCGAAGCGAACCTTACCTCATGAGGATAACCAAGAACCATCACGCAAAAAATTATTTAGAATCTAGGCCTGATGATCGTTTTCAAAAATATTTCCCATTTAAGATCGAACCATGGAAGAAGAATGGAAAAAAAATTGTAGTATGCCCTCCCACGCACAGCATAGCGGTCATGTTCGAACAGGAAGGTTGGCTATCTAAAACTTTAGAAATTTTAAGAGCTAATACAGATCGAGACATAGTTGTGAGAAATAAAGGATATAATCCCGATAGCAAAATAGATGAGTTCGGTCGACTGATGCCTGGCCCAAACGACAATGAGGACACTGCCACACCAATCGATTGGAATGACACTTATGCCATTGTGGCATTTAACAGTAACATAACCATAGAAGCCACAGCGAGAGGCGTGCCCGTGTTTACGGACATAATGAACTCATGTGCTCCTATAGCAGAATTAGATTTCTCAAAGATAGAAACGCCCAGGTATGCGGATAGAGAGCCCTGCTATCATTCTTTGGCATACGGACAATTTACAAAAGAAGAAATTCAAAATGGGTACGCATGGAGCATATTAGATGAAAGTTGAAATATTTAGAAGAACAGTGAAAGATAGACGTCGAGGAGCCAGCTGGGAATTATTGCAACACATGGCCGAGGGTATAAAAAAATCCGGCGACGAACCCGTGATTGTGAACGAAAATCTCACAGGAAATTGGCGCCAAGACGAGATGGAACCCACTGCTCCAATTGGTTGCATGTTTGGGTATGGTGGTGACAAACAGATACATCACACCAAGGGCAGAAGGAGGGACCTTGTGGAACGTGCCAAAAAGAAAGGCATCTATATTATTACATTTGATGGTGGTTTGCTGAGCAGTTTTGGAAACACAGTGGATCATCCTCATCACCATTGGAGAGTGGCTCTATATTCTCCCATGAACAATGGCGACTTCCTATCAGACAACTCTCCACCAGATCGTTGGGAAATGATGAAAAGTTTATGGAATATTAAAAATGATCCCTGGAGGAAGTCCAATCCCGAAGATCCGATACTGTTTGTTCTACAACCCAAAGATAACTGGAGCATGAACGAGCTAGATCCGATCGATTGGTTCAATGGAGTCTATGACACACTGAGGAAATTGACTCACAGGAAATTTTTAGTGAGGCCTCATCCTAATCATATGGCAGCGATAGCAGACAGGGCAAAAGAATTTCCCGGGGACGTGGAATTAGTTATAGGCCCTAAGTTTTTTACGGGAGATAATAAAAAATTCTATAGATTTAATTTTCAAGAAGCGATTGCCAATTGTCATGCTGTGGTCACCCACAACTCCACCGCTAGCACAGACAGTTGTGTGAGAGGCATACCTACTTTCTGCACGTCAGATTTGGCAATATGCTGGCCTGTGGCAAACCAAGACTTGACCAAAATAGAATCACCAGTATTGCCTGATAGGTCACAATGGTTAAATGACATAGGATATAAAATGTGGACCACGGAAGAGATATCTAATGGCACAGTGTTTCGTAGATTTAAACATAGATTAGGATTATAGCATGTGTGGCATATATGGCATAACCAAACGAGATAGAGACTTTATAGAAAAGTATATAAAAATCTGCGAACATCGAGGACCAGATGGACAGGATATTTGGAATGATGATTCTGTCACTCTAGGACATAATCTTTTAAGCATAACCGATCAGCCACAAGTGTCGCATCAGCCATGGCACACTGAGAGAGGCAACATATTAATATATAATGGAGAGATTTTTAATTATTTTGATTTGATAAAAAAATACACAGCTTTTAAACCCCGTACCACATGTGATACAGAATTGTTAGCATGGGGATTGGATCACCATGGTGAAAAATTTGTTGAAGAGATTGACAGCATGCATGCCTTTGCCTATTACAACACCCAGTCAAAGCAACTGATATTGAGTAGAGATCATGCTGGCATCAAACCTCTATACTATGCTGAAACCGCGGAGGGATTAATATTTGGTTCAGAAATAAAAGGCATGCTGGATCAGGTGCCCAACTCCAGGAAGATAGATCAGTTGGCGATCAGCTGCATGAGCCTCACCGGCATCAATGCCACCAGGAACACATTCTTCTCCAACATAAAACAACTGATGCCGGGAGAAACAATCACATATGACTGTGCAAGAAAAAGAATAAAATCATCAGAAAGAATTTACATCACTCCAAGATCTAATCGATCCTTTGATCCCGCGGAGTTCAGAGATCGTGTGAGAAAGACTGTGCAGATGTCAAGCATAGGACGAAGACAGATGGGGGTATTCCTCAGCGGTGGGTTGGATAGCAGCGTGGTAGCATATGAGATGATGAAGATACATGGAGCTGTGAACACATTCACTAATAAAATGCAGCCCAATGTCGTGACCGATGAAGATTACAACAGTGATGCCGCCTGTGCAAAAATTTTAGCTGTGCAAGAAAAATTCAATCACACCGAAGTTATTATCACACCCAACGATGTCATCGCGGCATGGAAAGACAGCATCTACTACATGGAACAACCTGTCTACAACCCCAGCATGAGCATGTATTATCATACCAATCGCAAATTGTCGGAGGCCGGCACCGTCATAACCATGGCGGGAGACATGGGCGATGAGATACTGGGAGGATATCCCAAGTATTGGAAAATGAAAGATGAAAAGTTCCGTTCATGGGGAGACATAATAGACAAATGGTTACAAAGAATAAAAAGACCACTAGTGGTGGGAGTGCCGACTCTGCCGGCCGCGGTGTTGAGAGAAGAGTTAATAAAGTTGTATCCTGACACCTTATGGAATCCTGTGGATCCCGTAGCATCTTATATGGCCCTTGATTGTGTGGCACAAGCACCAAATGAATTCTTCTCTAGGAACGACAAATACGGCATGGCGTTTGGCATGGAGGGGAGATTTCCTTTGACCACAAAAATGTTCATGCAATATTGCCTGGACATACCAACCAGTCACAAGATAGGAAAAAATAAACACGAGACAAAGTTATTGACCAAAATTGCCTACAAAGGATTACTGCCAGATGCAATAATTACGAAACAAAAGACAGGTTGGACTGTGCCAATCGGACAGTGGCTGGCCATGGGCATTGATAACAATTTAAAAAAGTTTTATACTAGCTGTGTCGGAGAGAAATCAAGACTGGATAGGATAACGGTAAGCCAAAAGGCAAGCAAAGCTCTGGTTCCAGCCTGGGTCATGCAAGATTGGATCAAAAAGTATGAGATGTTGTGATCAATGTACTTGATAATGGCATAGATCAATTTCTCTCGTTTTAAATTTATAGTAATTGGCTTTGTACCTCGTATCAAAGTATGTTCGCTTTTGAACGAATTTAAGATTTTTAAATTTTTCTATGCCGGGTTTGATATGGGGATGGTTTCCATCATCGAATACGAAATTCTTTATGCCGAGATGCAGGGACAGCTCTATATCCCTCTGCACTATCTCTGGCCAATGTCCCCCGTCGATGAATGCCAAGTCATACCCTGATATCGGCAACGACCTGCTGCCTAGCATGACCTCCATAGCCACTTTCTGACTGTCACCCCACACTATTTCATGCCTGCCGGGAAATTTTTCTTTGAGGATTTCCGCACCCTTCCTGGAGCTGTCTATTTCTATTATCTCGATGCTGGTGATCTTTACTGATGGAAACATAGTCATCAACAAGGCACTGCTCCAACCGGTATTGAATCCAAATTCCAATACGTTGGTAAATGGAAATGAATTGTAAAAATGTTTCCATGCATTGACCACATGCTCGGTTGGGCATAGATGTCCTGTGTGTCCAGGAGGCATATAGGTTAAATTGTAAATAATTTTTTGTGACATGGTATCAATTAAATATAATATATTTAACATGAAAATCAAAGTAATCACTTCTTACAAACCAGGCACATGGGATCTCTATTCCGGCAGAGGTATCAAGAGCATTGCCGAACAATGGCCTGCAGAAGTTGACCTTGTGGTCTATCTCGAAGAGCCCAAACCCAAGTACGACCATCCCAGGATCACATGGATTGATCTCAACGCTGCCGAACCGGAGTTGTTGAAATTTAAAAATCGACACAGGAACGATCCAGTGGCTTGTGGTGAGCTACAGGAGATACCGGGAGGAGTCAGGAGGCCCGCTTGTCTGCAACAAAAGGGGGGATTGGACAAAAATAAGGGTTCCTTTCTTTGGGACGCTGTGAGATTCAGTAATAAAGTTTTCTGCGTGATCAATGCCATACGTAATTCCAGACAATATGATTATGTAATATGGATCGATGCTGACACATTTACTTTTAGATCCATGCCATTAGAGTTTCTAATGAAACTTTTACCCAGCAATACTATGGTTACATATCTCGGCAGAGAAAGATTTTCTCTAAATGATGGGGGCAAATATCCAGAGTGCGGTTTCGTTGGCTACAATCTAAGGCACGCCCATGTACAAGAATTTGCCAAAGAATGGGAAAATTTGTTTATCACAGATGAAGTTTTCAAATTATTAGAATGGCATGATAGTTTTTTATTTTGGCATCTTGTAAAATATTTCCAAAAAAAATATAATATAGAAGTAAATGACATAGGCTATGATAAAAATGTCAAGGGACATCACGTGTTCGTGAACAGCGAATTGGGATTATACATGGATCACATGAAAGGCAAGAGAAAAAAATTAGGCAGCAGCTCTAAAAATGATTTAAGACCACCAATGAAGAATGCTCCTGCAAATGTGTGGGAAATAGATTATTGGAAGAAAGTACCAACGTCATTAAAATGAAAATAGCATTATTTCCAGACAATGGCAGTCTCAACAGTAAACCCGTGTTCGCCGCGCTAATAGAACACCTCAGAGCAAAAGGAGAAAACATATACATCAATGAAGATAGAGATTGTGACGTTGCTGTGATTTGGTCTGTGTTATGGTTAGGAAGGATGGCCAGCAATAGACAAATATGGGAAAAATACAAAGCAAAAAATAAACCAGTGGTAGTAATGGAGGTGGGCGGCCTAAAGAGAAACACGACTTGGAAGATGGGCATCAATGGTATCAACAGAGATGCTGATTTTGCGAATCAGATATTTGATAACAAAAGATGGCCACTATTCAATATAGAAATGAAACCGTGGAAGCAAACAGGAAATGTAATAGTAATATGCGGACAACACGACACTAGTCAGCAATGGCAAAAAAATCCACGTATGTCTCACTGGATAGAACAGCAGATAAAAGAAATCAGAAAATACAGTCAAAAACCCATACTGGTTAGACCACATCCTAGAAACAGCTTTGATTTTGACGGGAAAAAATATATTAACGTGAAAATTAAAAAACCTGAAAGGGATTGGACCACATATGATGATACTGATTTTAAAAAAACACTCAAATCGACTTGGGCGGTTGTGAATCATTCCAGCAATCCAGCCATAGAATCTGTAATTAATGGTATACCAGTTTTTGTGAGTGAATCAAGTTTGTGTTATGAAGTGGGCAATGCAAATCTTTTTGATTTAGAAAAACCGGCAATGCCTAATAGACTAGGTTGGGCGCACAAACTTTCTTATACGGAATGGACAGTACAGGAAATCAGAGATGGATTGCCATGGTCTAGAATACGGCAGAGACTTGCAGAAAGATACATAAAATAGATGCCTGTTCAATCAATCATACGACACAAAGACTTACACACCGTGACTGCTATCGAGTGGACCCCTTACAAAGGCGAAACTATCATAACCAAAGTGTCAATCAAAGGGGGCAAGAAAACCCACGAAACGGAATATGTTGAGGATGTAGTTAAGGCACGGCCTCGAGGCAATGCCTACATTATCGGCAACGGCCCCTCCAGAAAAGGATTCGATCTCAATCTTCTCAGAGATTCTGGCCAAATATATGGATGTAATGCTCTCTACAGAGATTTTATTCCCGATTATCTATTCATGGTGGATAGATTTATTTCCCAAACCATAGTAGATGAAAAAATTTATGAAAAATGCGTGTGTTATGCTCCGGCTTTAGAATACACTAAAAGTAAAAAGAAACTAAACTTGATTCCAAATAATCCTCATTGGGTATCTGGTTCCGCCGCCATCTGGACAGCCTGTGTGCATGGACATAAAAATATATATTTGATAGGATTTGATTTCAAAGAATATGGCAAGGGGCAATTGAACAACATCTATCAAAACACGGAACACTATGGTCCTCGCGACAGCGACACTTTGCATGAGGGATGGCTGACTCAATTTAGAATTTGTATTAAACAGAGACCATATTGTCAATTTACTGTGGTACACGATAATCCAACAGAACCATTGCATCATTTACAAACAGGTATCGACTTAAAGAATACAAAACTTATGACCTACGCTGAATTTACAGAGAAAGTCCTAAGCCGATAAATTTAAATCTAGGACGGAAGCTGTAGAAAATGCTGTTGTGATTTCCGGTGTCCTTCTTCAATGCAAATTGGTATAGATGTATCATCTCGTGTGCAAGTGTTTCTATAAAATCTTTCTTTGTCTGATACTTGCGTACCATCTCTAATTCAAATCTTGTAGGATTTTTATCTGGATAGGCGCACACCTGCCCCATGGCCTGTTTCAACCATTTCTTGATTATGATCTTGTCGAAATTGGGTAACTGGTTGTTAAAGACTGCTCGATTGATGTAACGAAACCAGCGATGTATGGCACGTCTATTCGTAAGATACGGTCCTTTGTGATCAAGGGTCTCTTTCACTATCTTGTGCCTCAATTTCAATGCTTTTTTTCTTCTCATAATTGGCAGATCAATTGACTTTATTACCTTATATGTTATACTTAATTATCCAAAAATGTCAAACACAAACACAACACGACGCCAGCTGGAATCCATGGAAGCCGCTATAAGAATACTGGCTTACAATACAGGAGGAGCATGGCAAAGTTCTGGTGTGCATGACAAAGATTTCAAAACCATTCAAAGTCTGGCTGACGCTCCATACGCCTGGACAGAGAAGCAGGGTACACTGGCCATGCTGTTCTTAAAGAGATATAAAACTCTGTTAGAAAAATTTGATTTCGATGTTGACGAGCTTATTAAAAATCCAAGATACGACCAGCCCTTCAGGATAATAAATTTTGAAAAAAGTATAGACATATTGCATGCGGAAGACGGCAGAGAAGTTATAGAAATAAGATTTCCTTACAACGAGAAATTAATTGCATTGATAAGATGTCTGAAAAAGAAGACACAAGAATTAGTTCCTATGTTGTATGATGGGGAGACAAAAAAATGGACAATGAATTACACCGACACTGTGGCCTACTATGTCACGCTGATAGCGGTGAGATATGATTTCAAGATATTGAACCTTAAAATTTTAACTGACTATGAAGAAATAAAACAAGAAAAGAAAAAGTATCTACCTATCATTGTTGACATCGAGTATGACTCGATAAAACTGATCAATGCTCCCAACTCACTTGCAGATTATTGGCAACAAAACTGCCAATCGCTGTCGTATCTTCAACAGCGAGATCAATTGAAACATATCCGTGTTTCTTGCACAAGAAATAATTCTGCACCTGCAAAAAGCCTAGCAGAAAAAATAGCCTATGCATCTGATACTAATTTGTTTGTGGACAGAAAAGTTTATGATAAAAAAACCTTACTACAAGCCATCATCGAGTTAGGAGATCTTCCAGCAATCTGTCCGTTCAGCGGAGAACTTGATGTGAAGAATGAAATAACGCCAGTGTACCAGTGGCTGCAGGAATTTGAGTCAGCGGGTATTGCCAAGGACGAGATAACGTTTGGTTTCGAGCTCAATCAACCCATGTCTCTGGATCCAGATCCAGAGGTCGACCAGTTTCCTAACGCGGATTTTATCTATGGAGCAGAAACATCCATGGAAGAGCGTAAGCTAATATATGATCAATGGAAAACCTTGCATGCATTGAGCGTCAGCAATAAAAGGATCTCCCCGCGGACCAAAATCATATTTGTTAGAAATAAAATACCAAGAGCACTATTGAGATCTGGAATCAAACCCAAGATAGCATTCATGCTGCAGGACACTCCCATGTGGGCCATGAGCACCAACACTCTGGACAAGCTGGTTGAAAATTTGCCGAAAAGATTGTATTATATGAGTCAGAAACCATCTGACAAAATACAATCTGTATGAGCTCATGCAAACTGATAATTCGAGACGAGGTAAATGTCAAATTTGAAAATCTTTCTCTAGAACATAGAAAGCATCTCAGCAACAAATTCAAATTTGAGATACCATATGCTCGACATCTACCTGCAGTGAAACTGGGCAGATGGGATGGCAAGGTAAGTTTCTTTGGATTGGGCGGCAATACCTATCTAGCATTGGTGGGAGAGATATTGCCAGTATTGGAAGGTGCCGGTGTGTATGTGGAATTGGAAGATCAAAGAACCCCACACAACTTTGAATTTAAATTGATAGATCAAAACTATCTATCCGATATCAAATGGCCAAAGAATCATCCCTGTGCGGGGCAATCAATAGTGTTGAGGGACTATCAGGTGGAAACCATAAACAAGTTCCTTAAGAATCCTCAATGTATACAGGAGATCGCCACCGGAGCGGGTAAGACCATCATCACGGCAGCTCTGTGCAAACTGGTTGAGAACTATGGGAGAACTCTCACAATCGTTCCCAACAAAAGTCTAGTCACACAGACTGAGGATGATTTTTTAGCGTGCAATCTAGATGTTGGGGTGTATTACGGCGACAGGAAAGAATTAGGAAGGCAGAATACGATCGCAACTTGGCAATCACTGAACGTTTTAGAGAAGAAAAGCCGCGATGATGAAACCACCGCATTCCTAGAAGCAATAGATAATATCAACACCGTAATAGTGGACGAAGTTCACATGGCCAAGGCAGATGTGTTGAAAAGAATGCTGACAGGACCTTTTGCTAAGTGTGGTATACGTTGGGGACTCACGGGCACAGTGCCCAAGGCGGACTATGAATTTTATGGATTGAGATGCAGCATAGGTGATGTAGCCCATAAGATAGCAGCCAAAGAATTACAAGACAAAGGCGTGCTGGCGCTATGCCACGTCAATGTGTTGCAGACTCAGGATCATCCAGAATTCAAAAATTATCAAGAAGAATTGAAATGGCTAACCACTGATGAAACTCGGATGTCGTGGATTGCAAAAACTATAGAAAATATTTCAACTACAGGCAACACGATGATCCTTGTGGACAGGATATCTGCTGGTGAGTTGTTAGAAAGCAAGATACCAGACAGCGTGTTTATATCTGGTTCCACAAAGAATATGGAGCGAAAGGAACACTACGACGAAGTCTCAATCTCGCAACGCAAGGTCATTATCGCTACCTATGGCGTGGCCTCCGTGGGCATAAACATACCCAGGATCTTTAATTTGGTATTAATAGAGCCTGGTAAAAGTTTCGTGCGTGTAATACAAAGCATTGGTAGGGGTATAAGAAAAGCAGAGGATAAGGATCATGTGAACATATGGGATATCACTTCCAGTTGCAAATTTGCAAAAAGACATCTTGGGCAAAGGAAAAAGTTTTACAAAGAGGCCAATTACCCGTATAATATAGAAAAGATAGATTATGAAAATCCTTACACTGGAAAATAAAACATACGTATTAGAAAAGATACCCGAGTATGTGGATGACAAATTGAGATTTGCGGTTCTGGACAATTCCAATCCTGCTGATCCAGATTACTTCTTCATACCTCTGATATTCTTGGAATCATTCAATGCTCCCGCGGCGGTGTTACAGGTAGGAAAATATAAAATACAAATGCCTTTAGATTGGAAGATGATCATAGGAGACGCAGAACAGGGAGAATTACATGTCTTACCGATAACCAGTCTCAATGATCGAGGATTTTCCGCATTTATATACAATCCAATTACTGGATCGAGGCCAGAATTTGCAGAAATTGATATTGTGGACATTTATCAAGAAGTTAAATGGTATTTCCCCAAGATCAAATCAGGACAGATACTTGCGGTTCCTTTAACAGATGCGGATAATCCACCCTGTGCTTATTTTGTTAAGGATATATCCAGACAATCAGAATTTTTAGAATACGCATCGGTATGGTAAAAAAAAGAGACAACGTGGTTAGCATGGAGGCTCCGGTGATGATGATTCCGGATGACCAAGACAGAGAAACACCCGTGCTGATGAACAGGCACTACATCGATTGGATAATAGATCATGCTCGAAAGAAAAAATTAAGCATACAGGGTTATCAGTTGCGAGGTAAGAACATTGAGATCACTTTTAAAAATCCTAAACATGCATCAATATTTGCACTAACATGGAGCGAAGATGAGTGAAAAGAAAAAATTTTTTGAATTAAGAAACAGCATGAAAGCCATAGACTTTCGTAACAAGGATTACTATGATCGTATCGATGAACATGAGAGATCATTATACAGTCCTTACATGACTATGAGGTATGCCTCCGCAGTGTCCGGGGATAGATTTTATCAAGAGCACTACGTGGAAATGATCAACGAATGTGTTAATAAAAATCTTTTTGAATTGAGCGGCAAACATAAAAAATTATGTTGGCTTTTGACTGCCATGTGCGGGGGGCTGAAACAACAGTTCCATCCATGGATCAAACCCATGAAGAAGAATGTAAATAAATCACTACAAACTCTGATGGACATCTATCCTAACACCAAAATGCTAGACCTCGAAGCGCTGGATAAGATCATCACCGACGGCGAACTAGAACAACTGCTAGAAGATCATGGAAAGCAATCTTAACACCTGTACATTTTGCGGCAAGAGTTTCACGAAAGAGAGAACTCTGCAGGTGCATGTGTGTGAACCCAAACGTCGACATCTGCAAAAAAATGAGAAGTGGGTGCAGAACGCTCTGATGGTGTTCCAGAGATTCTATGAGATACATCAGAACAATGGCAAACCAAAATCCTATGAAGATTTTTGCAAGAGCGCCTACTACAATGCTTTTGTGAAATTTGGCAGATACATCATGCATGTGAGTCCCCTGTATCCTGAAAAGTATATCGATTACATAATCAAATCAAGAATAAAATTAGATCATTGGGCAAGAGACGATCTCTATGAAGCATATCTCATAGACATGTTAAAGTCAGAACCAGTGGAAGCAGCCCTTACTAGATCAATACAAACCATGATGGATTGGGCAGAGGAACAACATGTACAATGGGCAGATTATTTCCGTTTGGTCAACACTCCGCGGGCTGTGCAACATATACAAAACGGCAAGTTGTCTCCGTGGTTGATACTTGGTTGCAGCGCTGGGAAAAAAATGCTACAAACTCTCTCGGATGAACAATTACAAATGATACAAAGGTTTATCAACCCTGAGTATTGGTCAAACAAATTTAAATCATCTCCTGCGGATGCGATCTTTGTGCAGGAAACAGCTCGGGAGGCCAAAATTGAGTGATAAAATTGTCATCGATGAAAGCATAGATGTGGCAGTGGGAGATTGCATCATAGTAATAAAAGAAGATGGTTCAATAGGACAGGTGATACTGCCCGAAGTAAGCAACCCCGCCCAGGAGAGCAAGGGTTATAAATTGACTTTGGATGTGTTAGAATTTATCGATAAGGAAAAGGGTAGTTTGATAAGAAAAGAAAACAACAGGAGGAAATATAACTGATGCCAGACGTAGACATAGATTTTGCCAATAGAGAACACGCACTCAAATTGTTTAAACATGTGCCAGCATCCATAATCAAAGACGAGGAGATAGAAAAACACAAGACAGGCGTGTACTTTCATGAAGTGCCTGTGGACCCAATGTTGGGCTCGTGCAGTTTTGATTTTAAAAGAGCAGAAGATCGTGGTTATTTTAAAATAGATCTGCTAAACGTTAATCTCTATGAAGGCGTGAAAACAGAACAGGAATTAGTTGAGTTGATGCTGGAAGAACCAGACTGGGACATGTTAAAAGATAAAACAATTGTGGATCAATTGTTCCATATCAATGGCCATTTCGATATAGTATATAAATTGGAACCAAAAAATATTGAACAGCTGGCGGCGGTGTTGGCAATAATCAGACCTGCCAAGCGGCATCTCATGCACAAATACTGGACGGAAATATTAAAAGAAGTGTGGGTGAAACCTTCAGACGAAAGCTACTATTTTAAAAAGTCTCATGCTGTTGCCTATGCTCAGGCCATTGTAGTTCAGATGAATTTGATAAGGAAAAATAAATAGATGAATGAAAAGTATACAAAAATTTTTAAAGACACTGCCAGAATGGGCAATATTCATTTACCTATTCTTATCATTGAGCGTGGGACCTCTAGTTATATTCAATCTCAAATGGCACCAGCTTGGAACGCTTAAATTGGCGGCGGCGGCCTGTGGGCCATTCTTCTTTGTTTTGGGAGCCATGGGAGCCATAGTGGCTTTCCTATTTTATTATGAAGATTTAGATTAAATTTAAAAAAAATTAAATTAAAGATTAAATCGGCCTGCGCATCAGCTGTATAGTTCGGCGTTTGACTCTTTTCTTGGAAATATCCTCTAATCTCACCACAGGTCCATGCATTATTTTAATGTCTTTGCTGGATAAAGTTACCAACGTTGGTTTGAAATACAAAAAATCTTTCTTCAAAAATATGTTGATAGGAATTTTTCTATTGGATTCCCACCACCACATTTCACCCAGTTTTAAGAATTTCATTTTATCTGCTGGCAACATTATACGCCCATAGTCATAGAAGCTTGTGACTTGATTATCTTGATTTTGTATGATTCCAACAAATTCTAAATCTCCTTTGCGTATAAGGGATAAAAACGGGAATTTATTTTTTAATGTTTCAAAAATTTCATTCATGTTATATTCAATAAATACAGTGAGCAATGTATTATGCAAACTGTAGCAAGGTATTTACTAAACAATGTGGTAATTGTATGCACATCTGGTTATCATGGAAGGAATTCTACTGTGTACAATAGACGCATAAAACTGTATAAAGGAGTGTCAAATCCGCTTACTTTTATATTCAAGAACGAAGATCAAAAGGCACAAGATGTCACAGCTAAAACTTATGAGTTTGTACTGATAGATTCTGAGACTAAAAGGTCTGTTTTAACCAGAAACTTAAATATTTTAGATGATGGCTCCACGCTCTCATCTAAAGGAACTGCCAGCATAAATGTCACCGAGGGCGATCTTTTGGGGCTGGATGCCAAGTTTTATAATTATGCTATCAGAGAAGTAGCCGCAGATAATTCTCGGACAGTGACCTTTGCTGACAGTTCTTACAATGCTGCTGGCACTGTTGAAGTATTGGACGGTGCTTATCCTGACATGATAAACAGTGCAGAAATTGCAAGTTTCACTGACACAGGCGGACCACTCAGCAGAACAAGTTCAGCGATAGACGCCAATCCCGGAATCAATAATAACACGGCACTGCACACCATTGCGGTATACACAAAATCATTCTCTGGTTCTTTAAGAATTCAAGGAACCATGGCGGCGATACCTGATCACAATGATTATTTTGATATCACTGCAGCAGACCATTCCAACACAATCAACTTTGATAATTCGTCCAGTGTGACCTATTACAATTTTACAGGTGTTTACCAAAATGTTAGATTTAGTTGGGCTAATCACACAGGTAATACCGGACGAATTGACAAAATACTTTATAGGCATTAAAATAGTAGGATGAACCTGATCCAATCTACTATTCTGACATCCTTGCCGGCCGGAAGGAAAAAAACACCATCGGGTTGGTTAAGTTTTAACGCACCTTGTTGTGTATACAATGGGGAGTCCACCGATAAGAGAAAACGTGGTGGAGTAATGACATCTGCAGACGGTACTCTCAGTTATCACTGTTTCAATTGTGGATATACAGCATCTTATGTCATTGGTCGTAAGCTGTCCATCAAGATGAAAACCCTTATGGGATGGCTAGGTATCGCTGAAGATACCATTAAAAAATTAGCCATAGAGGCTATGCGTCATGAAGAAGCTGATATAAAGTATGAAAAGAAAAAATTTATAACTTTTCAAAAAAAATCACTGCCTAAAAATTCCCACAAGTTAGAAATTTGGTTAGAAAAATATCTTGCACAGGATCTCACAACTGCTCAGTACGAAAAAATAGATCAATTACTAAATTATTTGAAGAGACGAGGCATTGAGCCCGATTGGTATGATTTTTATTATTCTCCAGATCAGACTGCTGATTTCCATCGCAGGGTGATTGTGCCTTTCTATTGGCATGGTGAAATAATTGGACATACTGGTAGATTGTTTGACACTGGTAACAAAGAAATGAAATATTGGACAGAGACACAACCAGGATATGTGTTCAATATGGATGCCCAAGACTGGCAGAGAAAATTTGTGTTGGTCATGGAGGGACCGTTTGATGCCATATCATTGAGCGGGGTTGCTATATTGGGTTCCGAAATTGGTGATACACAAAGGGAGTTGATACAAGGCCTAAATAGGCAGATTATTGTTGTGCCAGATAGAGATCAAGCAGGACAAAAACTTATAGAACAGGCCAAGGATTTTGGTTGGAGCGTGGCATTTCCGCAATGGCCTCACAGCGTCATCGACGTTGCTGACGCCGTATCTAAATATGGTAGATTGTTTACCCTACAATCAATATTGAAATCTACAGAATCTTCAGCGTTAAAAATAGATTTGAGGAAAAAAGGATATGGACAGTAGAAACTATTATTGTTCAATGAAATTTAAATTCCTAAAAATTGATTTAGGATCTAAAACAACATATAATTGTCATGCGGCAGCTCCGCATTCAATAGATTTCGATTGGCTGAAAGAAAACCCCGGTAATCTTTTTAACAGCAAAGTGAATGTATTCGAACGAGAGCAAATGTTAAGAAACGAACGCAATGCCAGTTGCGAACAGAATTGCTGGAAAGCAGAAGACAACGGCGCACAAAGCCCAAGGTTGTATCAGGGCGGCGTGGAAAAAACACACCAAGAAGCTGTCACACGGCCAGAGATAATCGATTTGACCATAGGAGCGGATTGCAATCTAACCTGTTCATACTGTTGCAAAGAATACAGCAATGCCTGGAGGAGAGACGTCCTAACCAATGGCAATTATGATATAACGGATTCTCAGGATGATAGATATCAAGGCAACATCAAAGACAAGTTCATGTTGAGAATCAGTCAATCAAAATTAAAAAATACAGAGCACTACAAAATCTTATTGAAAGAGATAGAACTATCTGCAGCAAAGTTGAAAAAATTAGTTATAACTGGTGGAGAACCATTGTTAGATAATGCTCTCATAGATACTTTAGAACAATTAAATCTACCCGCTATGACACAGATAGAAATGTACACAGGTCTAGGTCTAAGTAATTCTAGATTTTTGAACATGATAGGAAAAATAAAAAAAATAAAAAATCTTGTTGTAAAAATAAGTTCTGAAAACATAGACCAACTATTAGAATTTAATAGATACGGTGTCAAATGGATAGAGTTTTCTCACAAGATTGATATATTTAAAAAAGAAAAGATTAATTTTGAATTTCATTCAACATTATCCAATCTCACCCTGTTTGGATTCAAAAAATTTTACGACCAATACAAATCACATAAAATAATTGTGACGTTCTCCTATCAACCAAGAATGATGAGTCCGCACATCATTGATAAAAAGAGCAAGGATTTGATTGCACAGGATCTATCAACATTACCAAAAAGTGTTTATGAACCTATATTAAAATCAATAAAACAAGAGCCCAGCGAGTTGGAAAGGAAGAACATCAGAGAATTCCTATGTGAATTCACAAAAAGACGTAAGAACCTCGATTTAAAAATATTTCCAAAAACATTTTTAGAGTGGCTTCAAATAGAAAATGTGTTATAATCATATGAGGAAATAAAAGGATTTATGGCTGACTATACCTTCGACGTACAAAAATTATATCTAGAAATGTTATTGGCTGATGCGGAATCATACGCTAGATCACAGAATATTTTTGACAGCAATAATTTTGATAGAAAATTGATACCCATCGCAAAATTTATCAAAGACTATGCCGAGCAGTATAAGGTATTGCCGGAAGTTGAGCAAGTGAATGCCAAGTTTGACATCAAATTAAAATCAGCAAAAGATTTAGACCCATCTCATTTCTCTTGGTTATTAGATGAGTTCGAAACGTTTTCCCGACACAAAGCACTCTCACGTGCCATACTGGAATCTGCAGATTTGTTAGAGCATGGTGATTATGCTCCTGTGGAAGACAAGATCAAGGCAGCGGTCAATATTGGATTGACCAGAGACATGGGTACGGATTACTTCGAGGATCCTCGAGGTAGATTAGAGCGATTAAAAAACTCTAATGGACAGGTCAGCACAGGTTGGCCCAGCATCGACAAGAAATTGTTTGGTGGATTCAATCGCGGTGAGCTGAACATATTTGCAGGCGGATCAGGTGCAGGTAAATCTTTGTTCTTACAAAATCTAGCGGTGAACTGGGCCAGCTCTGGCTTGAACTGTTGTTATATCACTTTTGAATTGAGCGAGATGTTGGTGGCGATGAGATTGGATGCTATGATCACTAATATACCCACAAGGAAAATATTTCCCGAGATCGAAAACGTTGAAATGAAGATCAAACTGCTCGCTAAGAAATCAGGCAATCTGCAAATCAAATATTTGCCATCGGCCAGCACAGTATTAGATATAAAAACATATATAAAAGAATTAGAGATCAAATCTAAAAGAAAAATAGATTGTATATTGATTGATTATCTCGATCTCATGATGCCCAAGAGCAAACGAGTATCACCGGCAGACCTGTTCATCAAAGACAAGTACGTGTCAGAGGAGCTAAGGAATTTGGCCGTGGAATCCAAAATGCTGATGGCCACAGCGTCACAGCTGAATAGGGCATCTGTGGAGGAAATTGAATTTGACCACAGCCACATAGCGGGCGGATTGAGCAAGGTACAGACAGCAGACAACGTTTTTGGTATATTCACTAGTCGAGCGATGAAGGAGCGTGGTAGATATCAGCTGCAGTTCATGAAGACTAGGAGCAGCAGCGGCGTAGGGCAGAAAGTGGATCTAGAATTTGATGTGGACACATTGCGAATAAGAGATCTTGCAGATGATCCAGAGTATCAACAGTTTAAAAAACAAACATCGACCATATATGACAATCTAAAACAGAGAAGCAAAATTTCGCCAGACGGCACTGCCACAGATGCGAGGATAGAACCAGATCCAACCAAGGGGGATGAAGTGGGTAAAATCAGAGCCACAGTGGAAGGCAGCAAGTTGAGACAATTGTTAAATGATCTTCATTCAGACGAAGAGCAGTAATTAATGGAAACAACTAAAGATATTTCTTTAAATTTAGACACATATTTTCCTAATATCTATAAAAAAATAGCAGTATCTTTTTCTGCTGGTTTAGAATCTTCATTAATATTATTGATTTGCATTGAAAGATATGGTAAAAATAATGTGTATGTATTTTCTCAAAAAAATGTAACAACAGATAACTCTCCGGTGCCTATATACCATAGATATGTCAATGCAATAACAAAAAAATTAAATCTTACAAACTATCAAGAAATTGAAATAGATATAACCAATGATAAAACATTGACACGAAATGGGGTCAAAGAAGAATTTTTACTGCGGGTCTGGAATAGTGTCCCAAATTTAGATAAAATATTTGTTGGTGCAAATATTGTCAGATATGGATATTGCTCCTCCCAGGAATGGATCAACGGATTAAATTTATATCTACAAAATAATCAAAAAATTTTTGCTCCTTTTTTAAATCTACATAAAGAGGACACAATCAAGGCCTATTATGATTTAGGATATCAAGAATATATAATGTTGACTAGGTCATGTCACCAACCAAGCATGAATCCGTGTGGCGTATGTTCAAATTGTTTGGATCGTCTAGACGGTTTTAAGTTTATTGGTAAGAATGACCCTACAATCGCTGAACGAACTGCATTCCGATGAAGAACAGTAACGACATATCTTATATCTATGAAAAACTAAGTCAGCTCTATCCCACGCACTCCAATCGTAAGCCCAAAGCTAAAATCTATTCCAGGGCATACACCAGCCTCATAGGTGTGATGCTCAGCGCCCAGTCACAGGACGCTAGGACGGCGGTCGCCTGCAGGCAACTGTTCTCCCTCGCCAGCACCCCCGAAGACATGCTCAAACTCACCCAGCAAGAAATTATAGAAGCCATACGCCCGGCCGGGCTGTTCAACGCAAAATCAAAAAACATATTGGCCACGAGCAAGATGCTGATAGAAAAATTTAATGGCAAGGTCCCACAGACACAAGAGGAATTGATGACACTGCCCGGCGTGGGGCGCAAGAGCTCAGATATCGTGATGCGATTTGTTTGGGGACAGCCACACATAGCAGTGGACACCCATGTATTCAGAATGCTGTGGAGATTGGGCTGGGTGGATTCTTTGGATGAAAGCAAAGCATCTATCACTGTGAATGCTACCACTCCTCAATCATACAAATATGGGGCCCACATGTGGTTGATCACTCATGCGAAAATGGTATGTAAATCACGCAGTCCGCTGTGTGACACCTGTATTATTAAAGCAGCTTGTGATCGCAGAGATGTTGACATACCTAAAAGTAAATTGAGAGAACACCAAAAAATTTCCGCACAACCTTTGACCAGATAACTAATATTGCTCAAGGCAATAATAGGCAAAAAAGGCAATGAAAGATCAGGAACTAAACGACATAACCAGGCTGTACGAAAGATTCATCAGGCAGTGTCCGGACTCGGAACAACACACGCAGCGTCTGGCCGAGGAAACCAAGATCATACTGCAATTACGCTTCGTAGATTACTTCATACAGATATGTGACATCATGTCTCTGACTAGAGACATACCACACATGACCAGGGGCTCCGCGGGATCATCCTTGGTGTGCTATCTGTTGGGCATCACTGATGTGGATCCCATAGAATGGAACATACCCATAGCACGTTTCCTCAATCCCAATAGGGACGACCTCCCGGACGTGGACATAGACTTCCCACACCACAAACAGGAGGAGGTCATGCAGAGAATATTCGATCGCTGGCCCGGAAGATCCGCCAGGATATCCAATTATGTGCTGTACAGGGACAAAAGTGCGAGAAGAGAAGCTGCAAAGAGATTGGGTGCAAAGGGCAATCTGCCTCGCAATTTCAAATATGAGTCTCTCAACATCGACATCAGGGAGGCCGCTAGGATAGAGAAGAAATTGCTGGGGAAGAAGAGATGCATATCCAAACACTGCGGCGGAATATTGATGTTCGGCAGAGCCTTGCCAAAAAGCCTGTTCACAGCTGAAAATCAGATACTGCTGGACAAGAACGAAGTGGAGGACCTGGAACACCTCAAGGTAGACATACTGGCCAACAGAGGGCTGAGCCAATTACTGGAGATCGACCCACACACAAAACTGACAGAATATCCCGAGCGCGATGATGCCACGGCAGAACTGCTGTGCAGAGGTGACGTGCTGGGGGTCACCCAGGCGGAGTCGCCCGCGATGAGGAGACTTTTCAGAGCGATAAAACCCACCAGCAGGAAGGACTGCGTGTTCGCCACTGCCCTCATAAGGCCAGTGGCCGTGTCCGGCAGAAAGAAGGCCACCATGTTCCATGACTGGAGCCAAGAGCGCATGGAGGACACCATAGTGTATGAAGATGACGCCATAGACAGAATAGCAGAAGTGCTGGACATAGACAAATACGAAGCCGACATGTACAGACGCGCCTTCGCCAAGAAAAACGAAGAAAAAATTTTAGAATTCACCACGAGACTGGGCAACCATCCAAGGAAATCAGAAATAATAACCATGCTGCAGAGCCTTTCGGGTTTTGGACTGTGCCGAGCACACGCGGTGAATTTAGGCAGGCTAATCTGGGCACTGGCCTATCAAAAGGCACACAACAACAAGAAATTCTGGGAGGCCTGCATGAAGCACTGCCAGGGCTCCTATCGTCGCTGGGTGTACAAATTAGAAAGCAAGCGTGCGGGACTGGAGGTAGTTACTCCCTCCTGCTCAGATCGATGGGACACTCCGCAGTTCCAATATAGGAAATACGGCTGGTGGTCAGGCAAGAAATTTCTTGACGGATTGTACGTGAAAGAATTGTACATGGATCGAGTTGAATTCGCAGGACTGGTAGCCAATGGTAGGATATTTCGTGGAGATCGGGGACAGTACATCACGTTCGTCACGCTGGGTGTGGGTAACGGACAATATATCGATGTCACAATCAAGCGTGCTGTGTCCTTGCATGATCAGGACGTGATCTGGGGACAAGGCACTGTGAGGCACGCCAACAATTCCGACTATGTAGAATGCTATGACGCCAAAACATTCGTGCTAGAGAATTTTACCAAGAGCTGATATTTTAGACGCACTGCGTCAGCGCAATTTTTTTCCAACAAGCGACAGCGTAAGTTAGCGTGCTGAAATTTTGATTGAAAATTAGACGTCGCCGTGTCGGCTGTTCATTCGCCAGATCTCTCTGGAATATTGATCATCGAGGCTGTCAATTGTTCCTTTGGCAGAATGCAGCATGCTGATGTTGTCCCAGATAAGAAAATCCTTCCTGTCCCAGTGATGCTCATACACATATTTTTCATTGGTGGCATATCTGCGTAACTCCTCTAACAGGCGATCGCTCTCTTCCTTGCTGAGCCCCAATATCTGTCGTATGTGACCATACACAGAAAATAAACAATTCTCTCCTGATATCCAATGCGGCATAACCAGGGGATGATACACCAAATCGTCCGCATGCATTTCTTTCAACTCTTCTTGCGTGGGCACAGCAGATGAAAAATAATCAGTTGCGTGTTTGTGTACTGCTACTTTGCCTGTGATCTTCTTTTTGATGTCGAGGGGGAGATCTCTGTACACAGCGGACTGATCTGAGAATATCGTGGTTCCGCCAACCCGCGCCACTGTGATTGAATACAAGAAACTGAATGTGGGTGGACACTGCATGAATGACTGGTCTATGTGCCAGATCTCCGGACTTAATTGTCCTTTGGTCTTGTCATTGTGCAACACATATATCTCTGGATGTGTTTTGAGGGCATTGGTCCTCCACTTGGCGTGCCGCACGGGTGTGCCAAATTTTTTGTTTATGGCCACCAACTGATCCGGGGTGGCCTCAAAGTTCTTAAAAATTAAAATTTTGTTTTGCATCATGAGGTCGATGATCTTATCTGTGTCTCGTAATACTTGATCAGCTGATGAGTCGTATATTTTTACACCATAGGGTTGTAGTGTTTCCAGTCTCATATAGCGTAATTATCGAGCAGAAAGTGGTAATGTTATCATTTTGGTTGTTGAAAAACTTATCTATAAATATCTTTATCATATGGTTCCTAATTGTTTGGCAGTGTTGATACATGGTAAATGGTCATATCCAAACACTCCGGTGTTTAGAATTTTAGAAAAAGATTTAAGAGAGAAAAATTATGTTGTGGCAAAACCCCATATGCCATGGAGCAAAACTAGACAATATGATCAAACCTATGAATTGGCTCTGCAAGATTTAGCAAAAATGATTCAGCAGCATAGGCGAGAAGGAATAAAAAAAATGGTGTTAATAGGACACAGTCTTGGAGCGAATGCTGCCATAGCCTATCAATCCCATATCGGTGATGCTGATGCCATTGTAGCCATTACCCCCGGACATGTTCCATATCTTATGTGCAAAAAGGACAAACATCATGAATATGTTGTAAAAAAAGCGGAAGATAATCTAAAAAGAAATAAAAATAAAACTCTTATAGATTTTATTGATCTTAACTGTGATATTCATAAGAAATTTACCTTACCAGCAGATATTTTTTTCAGCTATTTTAATCCAGCTGGATTAGGACATATGCCTGAAACTATAAAAAAATTTAAAAAGTCTATCCCGTTATTATACATAGAAGGGGCCACAGATCATATACACGTTGGTCCTGATTGTGTTTTTTCAAGAGCACCCTATCATCCTCTCAGTGCCTATATGCTAGCCAGCGGTAATCATTTCACCGCTGCAGAAATTTCCAGTAAACAAATTACGTCGTGGTTGAATTTTTCATTATTATAGCATAGGCTTTATCGAAAATTGATTGTATAATAAAGTAATTTTTTAGCATCAATACATGCAGATAATTACAATAACAATGATGACACAGCAGGAGATGTTCAATGGGCATACACTACACATACAAATCACAGAGCGGCGAGCGAAACCTGCGCAAACAACAGAAACAGGAAGAGTTGCGTAGACGCAGCGAACAGCGAAAAAAGTCCAAACAACAAGCACCAGTAGATGTTTACGTGGTTCCAGATAATGAAGTGGTGACGCTAGACCATTTGACTAATCCGGCTTTGAAGAAGTGATTAATTCTAGATTATTTGATTGGTATAATATAGATATCAATAAAAATTTAAAAATAAAAAAACGCTGTCCTCGACCGTTTGATACTGTGTTGATAGACAAACAAGGTTCTTGCTATCTGTGCGAATGCACGTCTTGGTTGCCACAATCTGCCGGAAATTTGCAAATTAAAACACTCGGCGAAATTATAAACGGAGATATGGCCAACACGCTTCAACACGCAATATTAGATAATTCCTATCGATATTGTAATAATCGGCACTGTGCTTATCTATTAGATAACAAAGGCACTGATCCATGGAAACTTGTTGAACCTATGAGACAAATTAAACAAATTAGGTTAGCCATCGATGATAGTTGTAACCTCAGTTGTCCTAGTTGTAGAACAAAAAAAATTTTTTACAAAAGCGGAGGGGAATTTAATAAAAGAATAAAATTAATCGATAAGGTTTTAGATTTTTTAAAATATCAGAAACACTATATACAGGTACATATCGGATCCGACGGTGATCCTTTTGCCAGTCTTGTGTATAGATATTTCATGTTGAAAACCAAACACTTTAAAAATTTGAAATACAGTATACAAACTAATGGATTGCTTATTAAAAAGAATTTTCACAAATTTAAACATATTACCGATAATCTTTCGCAGATTGGTATTAGTATAGACGGTGCTTCTAAACAAACCTATGAAAAATTACGACAGGGAGGTGTTTGGGAAAAACTCTTAGAAAACTTAGAATTTTTAAAAACAATCAAAGATTTTAAAATACATTTTCATTTTGTCGTGCAACAAAAAAATTATCATGAGATTGAAGCATTCATAGAACTTGGCGTAAAATATAATGCTGATAAAATATTTCTTAATAGAATTACTGATTGGAATACATTATCAAATTTTGATACTGTCGCTGTTGCAGATGAGACACACCACGAAAATAAAAAACTACTTGCGATATTGGATAAAATTAAAAATAAAGAAGATTTTGTTGAGTTTAGATCTTTACTTTAATTTTGTTTGGAACTTTTCTTGGAATAATTTAGCAAATACTTGATGATGTTCCAAACCATAATGCACCCCATCTCGGGCTAAATTTGGTTCTTGGATTATGATACGATCATGGTTCCATTCCGGCCAACAGTTCCTAATAGTTTTGCTTTTTAAAATATTTAGATCTCCCTGCAAAGGTACATATTCGTCTGCAAAACAATGAAAGGTTTTAGCATTGTTTTTTTGAGCGAATTTTTCTAAAAAGAAAACATTACGTAAAAAATTATTCTTATCCGTGTCTGATGTCTCTATTTTTAAAAATTCAGAATCACTAGTTAAGTTTTCTGGTTCTCTATCGAGACGTTCTCTACGACTGATTGCGGGCCAGCATGCTATTATAATTTTGGGATATAGAAAATTTTCTGTTGCATATAAGATTCTTATCATCTGATCCGCGTTGCCGCCGGGCCTCGCCAGATTCCACCATCTTAATTTTTTTATATTGTTTTTTTTGTCTTCTAGATTCTCAGCCAGTACATTTACCCAAATCTCATTATCTTCCAGCCCTTCTCCGAATGTGTGCGAACAGCCTAACACAACAACATTTTTTCCACCTTCACGAAGCTTTAAAAATTCTGGACAGCGATATCCGTAAGAATTTGTTCTATAATTTTTATAAGGTTTAAATTTTGGCAATTTGTTGTCAGAAAAAAATCCGTATTCCATATCAATATTTAATGTTTCAAATTATTTGACTATTAGTTCCAACTCTACCGCCAGTGCATCTCTGCCATACCAACTCCAGCAGTTTTGTTCAATTTGACGTGGCGTGCCTCTCCACTGCGTGATGATATCCCAATGCTCTGTGGTGATACGTACCCAGTAGCGATCTCCGCGGCTGCGTTGGGGCACTGTGAGGTCAGTTGCAAACTTTTTTGGTTCTTTATCTAAAGGCCATTTCATATGTGTTGGTCGGAGTGGCTGGATTCGAACCAGCGACCTCCTGGACCCCATCCAGGCGCCCTACCAGGCTGGGCCACACCCCGATATTGGTGGGCACCGCAGGAATCGAACCTGCCACCCCGTGGATGTCGACCACGTGTTCTACCAATGAACTAGGTGCCCTGTTTTGGAGCGGGTGAAGGGAATTGAACCCACGACCTAATCGTTGGCAACGATTCGCTCTACCACTGAGCTACACCCGCTCGTTGGTGGAGGCGATCAGGATCGAACTGACTACCTCTTGACTGCCAGCCAAGCGCTCTACCAAATGAGCTACGCCCCCATGCATGGTGCCCCCAGCGAGAATCGAACTTGCGACTAATCCTTACCATGGACTTGTTATGCCATTTAACTATGGGGGCTTGCAAATATTATAACAGGAAATTTTGATCTGCCAACTGTTTAGAACCTGATGCCATGCTCCACGAGCTCATGTATGCCCGAATAAAGGAAATACACCGCAAGTCCAGTAAACAGCCATCGACTGTACAAGAATATCTGTTTCACTGGCAATTTCTTGATTTGATGGTTAGCAACCTTAATTGCTATTACCAAAACCACCAAACCCACCAAAATGCCCAAAGACATCAAAGCAATATTAGGGTGATCTGCGTAGATGCCGGTTAGAAACAGCACTACTTCCACACCCTCTCTAAAAATAATGAAGAAAACAGCGATACCCAGCGCCAATGTGCTGTGCCGTGGCAGGTTCTGCACGTGCTGTGCAGCGCCATGGCAAAACCAGGCCACCCAGGCCAATATAACACCCGTTATAATGGCGATTAAAGCTTCAAAGCGCTCTAAATTTGCATGATCTCCCAGCCAAGCAGCAGTTGCACTGCCCAACAGTATTGTGGCTGCAAAAGCAGCCATAGCGCTGATCCAGATGGTGCGTTGCTGTGGTAAATTACCACCAACGCTGGCCATGGCCAGCACCATGATCAACCACACTTCAAAGCCCTCTCGGAATATTACAAAAGTTGAACTGAGGAATGGTGTCATTGATTCAGATAAAATTTAAACATCGTACTTATTGTACAGGATAAGAAAGGTTGTGTCAATTGGTTTACCATAGTACAATACAATTTAATATTGTATGAAAAAGATATTCATTATTCTATCACTATTGATCATTCTTGGCTGTGCCACCGTGCCTGCCGACAAAGATCCCAAGCAAGAAGACAAGTCCCCGATCAATTACAATGAAGTGATACGGGCTCTGGAAAAAATACCTTTCCCTAAATTTTAGCTCTTCCACTTGTCAAACAAATGCGCCAAAGCGCTGCCTCGATCCTCGGCTGGATCCGTGGCCACTCCTCGCTTCAGCCCGTAGCCCGTGCTGCCCTTGCTCCTGTGATGGACCTTGGGGTCAAAGGTGCTGTAATAATCATTTCTACCTTTGGGTTTATTGTGTTTGAATTTGTGCCTGCGTGTACGCATGCAATATCCTTTTTTATTGTTATTGATTTTTTTAAATTCATCTGAATATTACTCATTGTAAAAGTATACTATGGGTTACTTTTCACGTCAATATTTATAACTTTATTTTGGTAAATACTCATATAGGAGGATCGGCATGTTTTTTACATTAGGTCTTATTATAGGTTTAATAGCGGGATGGTATCTCAACGAAAAAGTTGAAGACCTGTCTTCGAAAATAAATCCTATAAACTGGTTCAAAAAAAAATAAAAAATAAAGATATCTATAGATAGATTTTTTTATATTGTTCTATTTGTATTTCAAAATATAAGTGGATAAAAGGCAACTTCTTTTTCCATGAATCCGGAAAAGTTAACTGTGCAAAGATCTTTCATGCTGCCGTTGACAGTGACGTGCGGCACTTGGTCGTCCCAAATTGTACCATCTCCCACTTTCCAATCGGTGCTGTTATGTATGCGGCCGGCATCTAGATACTGAGTGAATTGTCCCATATCATATTCAGAAGCATAGATCACCGCCCTAACCATGTGTCCTGGATGATCGGGAAATTGTGTTCTTAATTTGTGAAATGTGTCCTGGTGCAATGGTATTACAGAACCGGGAGGAATTATGATGCTGCTTACTGTGCATACAGTCATGCCCAGCTCTTGGCCTATCGATTTAAAATCCAATTGTTCTTTCGTCCACCATAACTGATGGATACGTGTATTTTCTAAAACATAGGTTTTAGGAAATTTATTATTTTCGTCAAATATTTTTGTGCCTATGGAGCTTGCCTCATGCACTCGATGGTCGGCGTTAGCTATGATCGATAAATCGTGTTTTAAGTGTACAGTAAGCAACATAATTTATTTAAGATATAAAATTATATTTGTAAAATTCATGGTTCCAGCAGCCAGCCCTGTCCTGTAGTTTTATGGCGCCATCTATAAAATGGTTCGGGCACCTGCAACTTCCATGTGCCATTGTATCCTATATAGTTTGTTGGGCCTGACATTTTTGAATCATTCTCGTATGACGCAAGTTGTGTCCAGCCCGGCACAATTTCAAAATCATCGATGCGCAGGCTTGAAATAGATACCGCAGTGCCCGGAGATACATCATAGTTTTTGTGCTTTAATTCTACGGACAAATCAAAGGCCTCCAGCAAGGATTTGCTTAGTGCAAATGATGCAGTTTCTGTCAATATTCCCTCGTGTATTATGTTTGTGTCAAAAGTAAAAATCACATAGGGAAACTCTTTATCTTTTATTGGTGATAAAGTGAGGTTTATGTTTAAATTAGTATCCTGCTGAACGTAAAAATTTTTCATATTCGGGTGCGTAATCTAAGATTGAATTATTCCTAGAACTTTCTATTTTTTTCAAATAAGATACCAGAGCTGTCCAACTGGCTGATTCATCTGGTGCATTTTGCAAGTAATCCACGTAACTCATTGCATCTTGAATTATACAATCTCTGGCTAAATTTGGATCTCTGGTATTAATAATTTTCTCCTCTGAGAACAATAATTTTTTTCCATTGATCCAGTGTTGTAAATCATTGGCAATGTTCTTTCTCACGTGCATTGGCAATATCGACATTCTCATAAAATACGGATCATGTAAAAAATTGCAACTCTCTACTCCGACATCCCACGAATAGGCAAATTCATATATCGTTTTTAGATGCGCAATACTGAAAACTGTTGGCGTAATCCTAAATTGAATTAGCCAGCCTAATTGTTTACCCAGTTGCAACCATTTCACTAAATTTTCCTTAACCTTTTCAATGTTGCTGGGCCAGCGCAGATAATCATTTATCGGGTGCAAGCATTCCACGCTCATGCCTAGATTAACTTCTTTATACTGCTTCAATAATGCAACAATGGACTCATCCCATACGGTCAGATTGGTCGTGAATCCTATTGACGTGTCATTGTGCAATCCTTTGTCTTGGAGTTTCATTAAAATTTTTTTAAATGCCGGAGTAATCATAGTCTCGCCTCCGAGGAAATGTAGGTAGGATAATTTTTTGGACTGCGATAGCAATTCTACAAATCTGTCAACCGCTTGTTCGTTGTCGGTCCAGTTCTGCTGAGATGATTGATCGATCAACCCTAGTGTTTTAAATTCTGTGGTAAGTCTAGAACTATATTGTGGTTTGCAAAATATACAGGCACTATTGCAGTAGTTTCCTAAATCAATTTGCCAGTCTTGCGGCCATAGCTCGGTCGACCCGTCGTTGTTGGCGGATCTTTCAAATTGATCGTAAAAGGTACTGGATCTAAAAGTTTTTTCAAAGTGATCTAGTTTGATCCCTACCTTTAATAATTGCTTTTCCCTGCCACTTATCTTGCCGTGTTGTTCCATCTTGGCACATTGATCACAAGAGGGAATGTGTTCTCCTTTCAACATTTTTACACGCAGCGAAGACATGTCCTTTTGAAAATATTGTAAAAAATCTTGTTGGGTTAGGTCAGAAGCGATTGGATTTTTTTTATCTTCCATCCATCGGCAATATCTCAGTGCTCCAGATGGCAGTATCCTCATATGGAACCAAGGACTCGAGCAGAAGTTTTTCTCTAAAGACATGTTAAATCAAACGCTGGCATTGGACTAATGCCTATTTATTTTCCGCTTCTCTGCTGGTAACAACTTTATCGGCTAGGCCATATGCCACGGCCTGTTCGGCTGTCATGAAATTATCTCTCTCCATGTCGGCTTTTAATTTTTCGTATGGTTGGCCTGTGTGCTTCTCGTAAACTCGTGTTAATTCATCTTTCCATCTCAACAACTCGTTAGCTTGAATTTGCACATCTGTTGCCTGTCCAGAAGCTCCGCCCAGTGGCTGATGTATCATGTGTCTAGCATGTGGCAATATCAATCTTTTATCTTTGGTGCCTGCTGCTGCTAACAATGATCCCATTGAACATGCCTGTCCCATTACAATAGTTTGCACATCACATTTTATATACTGCATGGTATCATATATGGCCATGCCTGCTGTGACCAATCCGCCTGGTGAATTGACGTAGATTGTTATATCTCTCTCTGGTGCCTGTGATTCGCAAAATAATAATTGAGCACAAATAACCGATGCTGAGTGTTCTTCGATCGGGCCTTCCAACACAATGATCCTATCTTTCAGCAGTCGGCTGAATATGTCATAACTGCGCTCGCCTTTGCTTGTTTGCTCTATTACTATTGGAATCAATGGCATATGATAGTAGTGTAACACTTGTGAATGTGAATGTCAATTATCTAGCCAAATTAAATTTTTAAAAAAATAATTGGTAAAAATTCAGTATGTAAATAAACATATTCGATATGGAAAATTTAAATTTAGATCATCTTTGGTTACCATTTACACCTAACAATATTTTTAAAAACTTACCCAGACCTAGAATTATCGATAGAGCTAAAGACATGTACTATTTTACTATCTACAACGATAAAATTTTAGATGCCCACGGAGGACTATGGTGTTGCAATGCTGGGCACAACAGAGACGAGATCGTGAGAGCAATACAAGATCAAGCAGCAAAATTGGACTTTGTACCTTCATATCAAATGAGCCATCCTGGCGCATTTAGGCTGGCTGAGAAATTAAGTTCTATTACTCCAAAAAATTTAAATAAAATATTTTTTACAAATTCCGGTTCGGAAGCTGTAGAAACTGCTTTAAAAATTGCTTTATCTTACTTCAAGCTGCAAGGCAAGACAAACAAAAAAATCATAATAGGACGAAATCGTGGATTCCACGGTACCAATTTTGGAGGATCTACTGTGGGAAATCTTTTTATCAATATGCAGGCAGAAAGATTTTTACCCGATGTCTATCATCTTCCACATACACATAATCTTGAGCACAATGCGTATTCTAAAGGGCAGCCTAAGTGGGGCACTCATCTAGCAGATGATTTGTTAAAACAAATTGAAAAACATGGCGCAAGTAATATCGCGGCAGTTATTGTTGAGCCGGTCGCCGGGACTGCCGGAGTTTTAATTCCACCGGTGGGTTATTTAGAAAAATTAAGAAAAATTTGCACTGATAATGAAATACTTTTAATATTTGATGAAGTTATCACCGGTTTTGGAAGATTAGGAAAACCCTTTGCCGCAGATTTTTTTAATATCGAACCCGACTTGATGACTATAGCTAAAGGCTTAACTAGCGGAACTGTTCCGATGGGAGCAACAATTATACATGATAAGATCTATAATCTTTTTATGAGTGCAAAAAAAAATTCAATAGAGCTTTATCACGGATATACCTATTCCGCTCACCCACTTGCTTGTGCTGCAGCTCTTGCTGCTATCAACTTGTATGAGAAGGAAAATTTGTTTAACAAAGATCAAGAATTAATAAAATATTTTGAAGACGCTCTACATTCACTGCGAGGCAGTAAACATATTATAGATATCAGGAATATTGGTATGTTAGGGGCTATAGAACTAGACCCTTTGCCAGATAAACCATTTGTTAGAGCCAACGACGTGTTCAGAAAAATGTTTCATGAGCAAAATTGTTACGTAAGATTAACAGGGGGTGATGTGTTAACGTTGGCCCCACCTCTTATCATCGAAAAGAAAGAGATAGATAAGATAGTGGATAGTTTTAAAAAAGTTTTAAAAGAAACAGCTTAAGACTTTTTGATTTTTTCGATCAGTCCGGGGGTAAAAAAATCTTTGAACGTGTCGTATACTACTCTAGTTTTTTCAATAAATTCTTCTTTTTCTTCTGGGGTCAATTCATGTATGGACACGCCTTCGGCTTTTAATCTTTCTTTGGCTTCTTCTCCATCTTGTATGGTAGTTTCTCTTTCTTTACGTCCGGCTTTAATAGCGGCTTCTTTTAGCACCGACTTGACCTCGGGTGATAGTTTTTCGTAGAAGTCGTTTCTCATGATCATGCTTGTGAGGAATAGACTGTGCTGTGTATCCAATACCGATCGAAGCACTTGATTTTGCTCTAGTGGATATATTCTCGAATATATGCCTTCTCCTGCTTGTACCTCGTTGGCCTCTATTTTTGCTTTAAGGTCTTCTATTTCTATAACTTGCGAATTTATGTCGGCTCCTAGTGCTTTAAATGTTGCTTTGGCAACTGGATTTTTATTGGTACGAACTTTCATGTATTAGGCCTTTTTAATTTTTTCAATCAATCCAGGTGTGAATTTGTCTTTAAATTCTTCATACACCGCTTTGGTTTTTTCAATAAATTCTTCTTTTTCTTCTGGTGTTAATTCATGAATCGCAACTCCTTCGGCTTTTAATCTTTCTTTGGCTTCTTCTCCGTCCATGATTGTAGTTTCTCTTTCTTTACGTCCGGCTTTAATAGCGGCTTCCTTTATTATTGCTTGAACTTCTGGAGATAATTTTTCATAGAAATCGTTTCTCATGATCATACTTGTGAGGAACAAACTATGTTGTGTGTCAATTACCGATTCTGTGACTTGATTTTGTTCTAATGGATAAATTCTTGAATATACAGTCTCGCCGCCCTCTACTGTACCATCTTCCATCAGTCCTTTTACTTCTTCAATTTCAGAAACATGTCCTTCGGCGCCTAGTGCTTTGAAAGTTGCTTTGGCAACTGGATTTCTATTTGTTCGTACCTTCATTAAAAATATTTAGTTTGTATATAAGGTAGAATAAAAAAGGGCGACATCGCTGCCGCCCTTTTAATTTTGGTAAGATAGTAATTAGTGTTTAGTAGTTAAGTCTGATAACTTATCAACTTTTTTACTAGAAATTACGTTTCTAAATCCACCTGAGTAGGTGAACGCCATGCCTCTTACATTAGATTTTTCAGTGATCTTGTTTAATAAAAACTGTCCCACTTCACCTTCTAATACTCTAGTTGCATGATCATGATCTGTGAATATGAAAGGCATATCTAATGCTAACATGTCTTGATCAAATTTTTCAGCTAACCAAGTTGTGTACATTTGCGACATTTCAATTTTGCCTTGTTCCATAAGGTCAAGTAAATCGTGTTTAGTTACAACAACACCGTTGTTGTATCTCTCGCTGTACTCACTTAGAGTCATAACTTCAACTTCTATTTTTTCTGCAGTCTGAGCTTGATTCACATAGTCTTGAAAATCTTTAGCTGCTCTCACAAATAAAGATAAAGGCTCGTGTGCTATAACCCATCTAATCTTAGTAGTTTTAGTCATTTTTTATTCCCTTTGTTTTTAACGTTAAAATAACAAATTAAGGTAATTTGTTAAAAGTATTTATGCTACTTTACCAAGGATATTAGATATTTTGGCTTAAGATCTTCTAGTTATATTTAAAATTTGGTGAAATTCTTCTAGCGCTGCATCTGGGTGTCGATATAACCTTCTAAAACGTTCGAGCCCAAATTCGGCTGTTTCTATATATTTTTTAAAAGAATCAAACATGGAGATCGTTGAATTATTGCGGAAATCAAGATTATAAAAAAATAAAAGTATTTTTTGCCAATATACATCTAATTCTTGGGATTTAGAACGCAATTGTTTGTCTTCCTCGTTGATAAACTCACTTATGTTCTTATCATCTGGGCAGAGCATTTCAAGATATTTTCTTAATTCGTCATATCCCTCGTGCATGGTTTCTTTTATATCTATTTCGTGTTTCCGTATTTTTTGAAAAACATTATCTAATTTTGACAAGATATACATTATAAAAAACATTTTTTCTTGTAATATTAAATCATAACCTGGTGTAACTTTTATTAATTTTACTTCATTCATCGAAGTATTGACTTCGAATTCTAGGCTGTTGATCATGTCGGCGGTCCCGCCCCAATTTATACAATCGCTGTTGTCAATATTTTTGTGCATATCACAATTGAGGTGTTTGAAACTAACGATAGAAAAAGTATAGAAATTTTTTAACAACATAAGTTGAAAAAATTTTAACAATGAATGGTTGCTGTGTAACATATAAAAACAATTTTGTTTTATATCTAGCAGTCCATAAAAATTAAGGTCTGTCTCAATATGTGAGCGTACAGAAAAATAATAAGGCGATTTAACAATTCCTGTCATAAATTATCCTTGGTACCTCTCTAACAATATTTTCAGGGTTTTAATAGAAAGCGAATCATCTAACACGCCTTGCCAATTTTTTGTATAATAGATCGGTCGGAAGGGAGACGATGTCATCAAATCAAGATTTGCTGGCCTCGCTGGCAATTTAGATTTGTATTTTAAATAATCTAAATTTTTTGTAAACTCGTATATGTACATCTTGACTTGTTGTTTGTGTAATGAAAAATCTTTGGGTATATTTTTCTTAATGTTTGAATATGCCCACTGTTGAAATTTTTCAGTATTAAAAAAAGTATTTTGAGCAAATTCTTTTATACTATTGTCGCTAAATTTAGTTGTGAAATCCCTCCTTAAATATGCAAATGGACGCTGACAACTGAATTCCCATTTGAAGTTGTAATAGGTCCAAAACCACCACTCGGCAATTGAAGTGAGATATGCTGACTGCTTTGTTTCCTCTAAATTATTCGTAATTTTATTTACATACCAATCCCCAAACCCTGGTTCATACGACATGGGATCAACTTGGGGTATCTCTAATAATTCTTTCATTTTACCTAGATGGTTTTTCCATGGCTCTAAATGTAGCCCGCGATCTATGAAGTATTGATATTTGGAAATGCTAGGACCAAATAAACAATCCCCAGGATCTCCGTGTAGCAATATATAACTTTGTAAGAATTCCTCGGTCAAGTTAATGGTCCTGTAATGTATGCATGTTAATTTATTTGAAATAAATTTTTTATAAAATTCAATATTTTCTAAAATAGAATTAGTATCGCACAACACCGTAATAATATTTTTGTCAGCGATCGGAACATTTTTTAGGAACGCAGTCAACACCGAGGTGCTGTCGATCCCCCCGCTCCACATGACAGCAATTTTTTTATTAGTCCTTTTGGCAGAATAATAAATTTCTAATGCTCTTTCATCTAATAGATCTTCTAGAGAATCGTTAGTAATTTTAAATTCTGGAATTTTATATAAAGAATTGCTGGCGATATCCCATGGCGTTGTAAACGTGCCCACTCGAGCCCTTAAATCTATTACGCCCATTAATAGATGTTGAGTCCTTATCCAATATTTGGCGTGTGGGAATCTTTCAGACGGCCTCAGTATAGCTAAACGATTGCAAGGTATACAAGGAGAATCTTTTAGATTTATTAGGTGTTGATTCATGGTTTACTTCATGACGTTTTATATCTTGATAGAATAAGAGTTATAAGATATCTATCTGGATAATGGTCTAAATAGATTGGTTTCCAATTTTCGTCATGCCCGATCAACGATGACTTTTGCAATTTCATGTTGGGAGGTGGGGTTGATGTTTTTCTTTTTCTAGAAAAATATTGAAAATTTTTATCAAACTCATAGATATATTCTCTAGCCTTCAACTTATGAGTTTTAAAAACATCCGGCCCAACTAGTTCTTTTAAATTTGAATAGGACCAAAGTTGCCATTGTGTAGTATGATAAAAAATATTTTCAGCGTAAAATTTATGATTATCGTGTGTGATTCCTTTATGTTGCTCTCCCATAATACTATTATGTAGGGGATAAGAGCATAAGGAAGACCATTTATAATTAAAATATGTCCACCAGTACCAATCGGTCACTGAGCTGACATGATCAGCATAGCCGCTTTCCTCTAAATTTTGAGTCACGATATTAGTAAACCATTCACCTATACCCGGTTGTACAAGCATATCTCTTTCTATGTTGGGTTCAAGAAGTTGCATGATTGTCTTCAAGTGATCGCGCCATGGTTCTAAGTGTTTTTTACTTTCGGAAAACCAACTGTACATGGACGAAGATGGACCAAACACACCATCCCCGGGATCTCCTGTTAATAAAAGAGTTTTATCTAAAAAACTGTTGTCCACTCTTAATGTTGCTGCATTTTTTATTTGAATTTTTTTATTAGAAGATAAAAATTTAAAATAAAAATCTGGATTGTCGGATATACTGTGGGTGGTTAAAAATACCGTGAGTAGTTCCTGATCTGAATCGCTTATGTTCTTTAGGATGGAAGTTAACATAACTGTGCTGTCGATGCCGCCACTCCACATCACTGCAATATTTCTTCCAGTACTTTTGGCATTGTTTATAAGTTGGATTGCACGATTGTCTGCAATATCCGCTAGTGAATCTTTTATAAATTTTAAAGGTGGTGCAGCATACAATGGATGTACCTTGGATTTCCACGGGTCTTCAAATTTACCTATGCGTGGTCTAAAATCTCGAGTGCCAATTAATATATATGGTATCATTAGATAATATTGCGCATCTTTTGATAACATATCCCATTCGTGGAATAGTCCAGACCCAAGTTGTGTTAGATACATGCATTGATTATTTTTTAATTTTTTAAGATACACAGATGCGTCGAAATTATTGTGTGCTCTTATTTTTTCTATAAGATGTGCTCCTTCGGACGTTGAATTACTCATTTGTATATCCTGTTAAAATTCAGAAGCATAATATGCGATCAGATTGTTTATTTCATTTCTTAAAATGCCTCTAATTTTGTTAATATCGTATGTCATCTGAAAATCTGGGTATTGTTCCTCTGCTTCCGTAATACATTCTTTTGCCCATATAGTTGAGATGAACTGTAAAAGTATTTCCTTATTAGATTGATTAAAATTTATTTCGTTAAAACGTTTATAAATTGTGTTATATAATTGTTGTATCGACTTGACTCTTATTTCATTGCTTTCTATCTCCCCTTCTACTATTTTTGGAATAGCAGTGTCTGTTGCATTGCAGATAGCAAAATGTTTTTGATATTCTTTTAATCCAAAGTTACAAATGCTTTCTTGCAAATTTACAAATTCCGTAGAATATTCAAACACTCCTTTAAGAACATATAAGATTCGACGAATCAAAAATAATTTTTCCTGCAACTCATCATTAAAAAGTTTATCTTTTTTTTGATGTTTTATTATATTATCTTGCAAACGATAATGATTTATGTCCAACGGAATAGATCTAGTTGTGCTTACAGTCATTCCAAAAAAATGACAGTTATCATTATTTAGAAATTTTTGAATATCTTCTGTCCTTGATTTGTCGTTTAGATATACTGCCGCCCTGAGCTCGTGTATATGATGTGCTTCGGTCATGCTTTTAATTTGATATTTGTCCAAAATCTTCCATATTTTTTCTAAAAAAGTAAAAAAATGATCTATGTTTACTAGATGTAGTACCTCATATCTCATGGCTGTTAATTGAACTTTTTTTAACAACGCCGGATCACTATCAATAATATAAAAACTATTGCTTTTTTGATGTAATAACCCGTATCTCTCATGAGACGGATCATGCCGACATTGGAAATATAGAGGGTGATGTGAGTCCATAGACACGGTATTTAACTACCGTGCCTATAGGTGTGATTTTTTATGATCTCAATGCAAGACCAACAATTTTATGATCAATGCCTTGACGATCTAAGAAACCGGACAGATAACATTTTTCTGCCGCTTTCTTAAGCTCTGCAGTTTCTACATCAGAAATAGTATTGATTACCAATCCTTTTTCTTTTGCTTCTGCTTCGATTTTAGCTGCATCTTCTAATGACCAGATTCTTTCTTGTCTAGAAGTTTCTAGGCCGGCTTGAACGAATAGTTCTTTTTCTTGTGCAGATAAAGAATTCCAAAACGTTTTACCGCAAAGAATTGATGTCATGAACATGCTGTGGTTTGTTTTGAAAACATACTTGCCAGTAAATCTAATCAAAGTTGTTTCAATCGCTCCACCGTTGACATTCATATCTTGAACATCTCTGTCTGTCAAGCTCCAAGTGCCTGTGGCTTTTTCAGCACCTGCATATCTGAACAAATGACTTGACACACCTGTTGTGGTGATGAAGTGTGGTTGATTTCTTAGATCTTCCAAAGATTTAATATCTTGGGTCGCACCAATCACTCTGTATCCACCAGAGTAGGTGTAGCAAAGTGGCTTGATACCTGTTTTATTGTGAACCTTGCTGGATATAATTTTTCCAACAGCACCTTCTACCGTTCTAGTAACATGGTTGTGGTCTTTGAATAAAAAAGGCATGTCTAACACAGAAATGGTTTTGTCTAAGTAACCACCAATGATGTTAACCTGTGCTTGTGACATATGTATTCTTCCATCATTTAAGATTTCAAATACTTTCGCCCATTTAGCTATTCTGTATTTAAAGTTTGAATCTTTTCCTTCAACTGATTCATTGTCGCTTTCTAGGCCTTTAAGTACCGGTGATCTGTCTTTTAAAACTTCTTTTTCTTCAGCTGAAAACATGTCAGCATTTTTCGCCACCATATCGTCCACAGAAGTGTAAAGTTCTAATTCAAATTTTCCAGGTAACTTCGCGTCTAATTTTTGCTCGAAACAACGTGCCGCTCTAATGAATAGATCTTGCGGTTCATGTGTGATGAGCCATCTTATTTTTTGTTTTGACATCTAAGTCTCCTACGTAGTCTTGGTTTGTATACAGAATTATTTATGAATCTAACGTCTGTAAATGGTTATTTTTGGTAATGTTTTAGTCTGTATGATGACTATTAAATAACATAAGCTATGCAAAACCGCAAAATCAGTGAATTATTACAGAAATACCGCGATAGATTCCACGAAGGATTTTGCCCTAGATGTTGGGCAATTAGACTGCTAATTGTGCTGATAATCATAATGGGTATAATTGCTTGGAAACTACTAACCTAGAAGGGCCCATGCTTTCTCAGTGGTGGGAATGGGAAGAGAGCAACTGCATGGAAGATTATAACGGTCAGCGAGAGTGGACTTTGCCGGAACTATGGGGAGAGCGTGAAACTGCCCATCAGCGCTGGGGAGATAGGCCCGGGGACGAGGACTAATTGTCTATTTTGCTTGTGTGTGTATTAAGATAAAGTCCTTGTGTTCCCTCACAGGGTCCGTGAGATTCCAGTTGTTTGAGCAGTGTAATAACCGTTTGTCAAACACTGCCATGTCCCCTTGTCTATAATAGAACACTCCCAAAAGTTTTGTGGCATTTATAATAGAATTGTATCCGCAATGATCTAATTTATATTGCTGTGTGTGCTTGAATTTAGGCCTACCATGCTCTGTTTCCTTGCACAGCTTTTCCAACGTTGATTTTGTGGTTTCTCCGTCTTTGCAAAGATAATCAAACACCAGTGTTTGGTCTGTGTCACCTTTATAATCTAGAAGAGGTATGATACAAGTGGCACCAAATGGGCCGCCATCACTGTCAAAATGTAACATGTTGGGTTGATATTGTTCTACATAGGCTGCAAAGGTCATTTCATGATCGGGCAACAATTTTAAAATTTTTTCTTCTAATCGATTTCTGGCATCGGTGCCTTTCTTATGTAGCCATCGCAAACAAGAAGGATTTTTATAGTTGGGATCGCTGCTGTTCTGTTTCTCCAAAGTACATTTGGCCCTCTGCATGTCTTGGTAAAACCACAACAGTTCTTCTTTTTTCCACACATCTTGGAATGTTGCAAACATATGAATATTTACACAGGCACTGTCAAATTGGAAAAAGTTTTTCATAGTGTCTATAAGTATTGGATAATGTTGAATGTTCAAGATTCTCGCGAGGCGAGAGAAATCATCAGAGCGGGCAAATACTGTGGGTATACCACGGGTGCTGCCAGTAAACATGTGCAAGGTAATGTGGTTATACTTCCTGCAGAATATGCTATAGAATTTGCTGCTTTCTGCCAGCGTAATCCAAAACCTTGTCCACTCATTGGTATGAGCACCCCGGGTGACCCTTTCTTGAATTGCACTCTGGGTGAATTAGATATACGTACCGATGTACCCAAATATCGAGTGTTCCGTCACGGTGAGTTAGTAGATGAACCCACAAACATTGATTCTTATTGGAGTCTTGATCTTGTGGCTTTTGTGTTGGGCTGTAGCCTAAGTTTTGAATTGCCTTTACTAGAAGCGGGATTTCATTTACCTCATATCAAACAAGGTACCATTGTGCCTATGTATATAACAAATCAACTGTGTCGGCCTGCTGGACGTTTTTGGGGACCAATGGTTGTGAGCATGAGATCCTTTCCAAAAGATCGAGCGGAAGAGGTAGTGAGAATAACTTCTAAATTTCCTAAGGTACACGGTGGTCCTGTGCATGTAGGTGATCCGGCGGAAATAGGAATTAAAAATTTATATCAACCCAATTGGGGAGAAACTCCTGATGTACTACCTCTAGATCATGTGCCAATGTTTTGGGCCTGTGGCGTTACTCCTCAGGTTGTAATACAAAAAGCCAAACCCAGTTTGTGTATTACTCATTCGCCTGGCTGCATGCTGATTACCGATCTGCTTAATATTGAATTGAGAGTGGTTTAATTATTTAAACCCAAAGATCAGATTTATCACCATAGGTTTTACATAAACGATCAATTTGATTCTTCCACTGTTTTTGCTGGTGCAGCATGCTGCGCGAAACCTTGCGGTACTGTTCTGGCCACAACAATCTGTTTGCTGGCACTCGCATTGTGATCAAGGTACGATGCCGAGCAGTGGCATAACTCCATAATTCGCCACGATGTAGGTGCCCCAACTGAACCCAGCCATGGAAGCGGCAGCCAGATATGGTATTGAGATTGATCCAATCCTCTGGCAACTTGCCCCCATTGACCAGATGATAGTGATACATAAAGCATTTCTTGCGTTTTTTGTACCAACTATCCACGCTTTGTCTTAAATTTTTTTTTTGATATAATACTCTAGGCATAAAATATTTAAGATATATGATATAATTTTAATATGACTGCTTATAATAAAAAAAATTCAATAAAAGTTGCTTGCATATTATCACCCCATAAATATTTCTAATATGTGGTATTTCAAAGTGCTGAATCTATCTCCCATCCCCCAACATTTTATTGATGCCATATTAGCCCATGGGCCCGCGGACATACTGAGAGATTATCCTGGATGGACTCATGTGCGAGAAGATGGCACGATTGTGGTTTCCGCGCGAAATCCCATCTGCACGGCATCTCCCGAGCTAGAGTCATGGTTGAAGCACAACATCACTTCGGTGTACCGTGATGTTGGCATACGCTACGCGTTCGGGTCTGCCAATCCCGGCACCGCGGGGGTGCATACCGATCAGACACGCAAGTATGTGCTGCAGTATCTGGTTCGTGATGGTGGCGCCACCCTGACCTACTGGCAGGAAGAGGGACATCCTATAATGAGAGATCCACATTCACGTGTGGGCGATTACAGCAAACTAAAGGTATTGGATTCAAGGCGACTAGAAGAAGGAAGTTGGGCCATTCTTGATACTCGCATACTGCATAGTGTGGAGAATCTTACCAGCGACAGAATCAGTGTTCAAATGAGCCTAGATGGCTTGCCTCAAAATATAAATTTAGATTAAACTTTTTATTGCCTAACAATCACAGGGCATATGCCCTGTGATGTTGCAGTATGTGTGTGATTACTTCTTGGCAGGTGCCGCCGGTGTGGCCGGGGCTGTCACTGCTGGCTTGACCGGAGCTGGCGCCTTGGGCGCGGGCTTCAGCAAGTAGTAGCCGATGACGACCGCTAGGATCACCACTGCGGCAATGATGCCATTCTTGATTGTGAACAAATTACTCATGTTGTTCTCCTTTGTTTATGGATATATTTTAGCACACTGTGGCTGTGTGTCAACCTTTGGTAATATTGTATGCTGTGTTGCCCAGGGACCAGCCCTGGGCTGTGTGCTGATTACTGCACTGTGAGGTTGATGGCGGCAGGACCCTTGGCGGTGTCCTCCATGTCGAACATCACTGCGTCGCCCTCGTTTAGGCCTTCCAGGCCAGAGGCCTGAACCGCGGTGATGTGAACGAACACGTCACGGTCCTCTGTGGCTATGAATCCAAAACCCTTCTGGGCATTGAACCATTTCACTGTTCCTTGTGTCATTGTTTCACTCTTTCTGTTGATTGTTGATATTGTGTACCGTATGTTGGGTGGGGAAAATCTCTATTGGCACTGTGTGCCCGTTGTTACTGTCTCTACTTGCCTTACTTTACTGTTATTACTCACTGTTATTTATACTTGCCATGAAATGCCTCACAGATTCTCCGCTGTGTCCCTGACATCCTGCAGGAATCCTGCGCGCTCTTCCGGGGTCACGAACGGCACGGCAAAGTATCTTCTGTATTTGATGTCTCTGATGCCACAGATATGAAACACACCTCGCTTCAATCTTCTGATTGGTAGGTTGAGAAAGAAAGTGGTGATGGCCAGTCTGGGTGATCCATAGGTACAGAAGATCACAGCATTTTTGTCCGCAAGGTTTCCAATGGGATAACCATAGTTGCCCACCAATCGCTTGAATCTAAATGCAAAAGGTGGTGCCAACACTTTGTCAATCCAACCCTCTAAAATCGCTGGCATTCTAAAATTCCAAATAGGCGCAATGAGGACTATAGTGTCCGCCTTCATTATCCTTTCACGATGTGAAAGCGTTACTGCATCTGGACTTTCACCCCTGTACACTGGATCAAAGTTTTCCTTGTAGAGATCCACGCAGTCTATGTTGTGGCCCTTCTGTTTGGCAGTCGCTATGAAAGTGTCTCTAATGGCAGCATTGAACGATTGATCGCTGTAGTGCCCATACACTATGAATATGTTTTTTTTCATGGCCTATACCTCTCCAACACTATGACATCGCCCACTATGGTCTTCTTGCCCGCGTTCTCGAAATTGACCGTGACCCTGTTGTCTATGATGCTCTGCACCTGGCCCACTCCCCATTCCGCCGCCTTGGGATTGATCACTAGGTCTCCGGGCTCGTAGTCAAATATCATCTGAATGACTTGTCCGACTTGATGTTGTGCGCCAGCACTTTTTCCCACTTGTCGCCGTTGTCCAGCAGCTTCTCCTTGTTGTAGTACAGTTCCTCTCTGGTCTCCGTGGCAAATTCAAAATTTGATCCCTGCACTATGGCGTCTGTGGGGCAGCTCTCCTGGCACAGTCCGCAGTAGATGCACTTCAGCATGTCTATGTCATACCTGGTGGTGCGCCTGGACCCGTCCTCCCTGGGCTCCACGTCTATGGTGATGGCCTGCGCCGGGCAAATGGCCTCGCACAGCTTGCAGCCTATGCAGCGCTCCTCGCCGTCGGGATATCTGCGCAGTGCGTGCTCGCCGCGAAATCTCGGGCTGACCCGGCCTTTCTCAAAGGGATAGTTCAGCGTGGCCCTGGGCTTGAACATGTACATCAGCGCCATGGCCAGTCCGCGCACGAACTCCGACAGCATGATGGTCTTCCACAGCCTGGACCCTACGAACTTCATTTGTCGGATCCAAACATGTTGATGGTCTTGATGCGACCCTCCTTCTTCCATTGCTCATACTCGTGAATGCTGCCGGGCATGGGCAATGGCTTTTCCGTCAGGGCCACCAATGGGGCAATGATCAGGAAGAATGCGAACCAGTAGGCAGTGCCCACTCTGCTGATCAACAGATATATGCCTTCTGCTGGCATGGCTCCCACATACATCAGCACAAAGAAGTCCAGCACAAATAAAAACACGAACTGCTTCCAAATGGGTCTAAACACACAGGATCTCACTTTGCTCATGTCCAACCAAGGCAGCAGGGCCAGTATGCCTATGCTGGAGACCATTGCTATCACGCCCAATAGCTTGTCTGGAATGGCTCGCAAGATGGCATAGAATGGCAGGAAGTACCACTCGGGCACAATGTGTGCTGGAGTGACCAGTGGATCCGCTGGAATGTAGTTGTCGGGGTGGCCCAGATAGTTTGGTGCATACATCATGACCACCACAAAAATTAAAAGAAACACCAGTATGGCCACCAAATCCTTGCTGGTGGTGAAAGGTGAAAAGCTCACTGTGTCTCTGGTGTCCACGGGCTCTATGCCGGAGGGATTGTTGGAGCCCACGATGTGCAGCGCGATCACGTGGAACACCACCACGCCCACTATGCCGAAAGCGATCAGCCAGTGCAGCACATAGAACCTATTCAAGGTGTCATCACCCACTGAATAGTCACCCCACAGCCAGGTCACAATATGTTCACCCACCAAGGGTATGGCAGAGAACAGATTGGTGATCACTGTGGCGCCCCAATAGCTCATCTGGCCCCAGGGCAAGGT